>Ga0207651_10000085_pt1 | contig 41318 bp, 37 predicted proteins | sample KBSM23metaG_FD_184328 | JGI IMG/M metagenome (GOLD analysis project Ga0207651, IMG submission 184328) | Miscanthus rhizosphere microbial communities from Kellogg Biological Station, Michigan, USA - KBS M2-3 metaG (SPAdes) (version 2) | ecosystem: Host-associated > Plants > Roots > Rhizosphere >... | reverse complement strand
GCCGACGATCGGCTCACAGGATTGTGACCTGACCATCCTCTTGAAGAATGAAAAGTCGCCGGTGTGGGACTACCGCCGCATCCTACGCAAGGGCTTGAGAGAACGCTATCCGGGCACCGAATTCACATTCCAGCCGTCCGATCTGACCGCAAAGATTCTTAACTTCGGCGCCCCTGCGCCGATCGATGTGCAGATCAACGGCCCGGATGTGTACCCCAACTACGAGTTCGCCCGGAAATTGCTCGGCAAGTTTCGTGAGATCCCCGGCGCCGCGGACGTGGTGATCCAGCAGACGATGCGCACGCCGACCCTCATGGTCGAAGGCAACCGGACGTTTGGTCTCGGTGTCGACAAGACTCTGAAGGACGTGGCTGACAATCTCCTCATGACGACCGCCGGGAGCCAACAGGTCGACCAGGTCTATTGGCTCGATCCCAGTACCGGCATGTCATACCTGATCAATGTCTATACCCCGCAGTCGCAGATCAACAGCGTCAATAGTCTCAAGACTATCCCCGTCGATTCATCGGACAATTCTTCGAACCGAAATGAGATGCAGCTTCTCGGTAATTTGGCCAACATTTCGGCGGAGGGAACACCAGGCGTGGTCACGCACGGGAACATCATGCCGCTCTTCAACATCTATGTCTCCGCCGAAGGGCGCGACCTCGGCGGTGTGCTGACGGACGTCGAAAAGATTACCAAGAGCATGAAGGACGAGATGCCCCGCAGCGCGGCGATCGAGATCCACGGCCAGGCCTCCCTGATGCACGACGCCTATTTCGAGCTGATTTTCGGACTTCTCGCCGCCGTCGCGCTGGTCTATCTGCTGATCGTCGTCAACTTCCAGTCCTGGCTGGATCCCTTCATCATCATTACAGCCTTGCCCGGCGCGCTGGCGGGCATTGCGTGGGCGTTGTTCCTGACCCATACGCGGCTTTCAGAGCCTGCGCTGACAGGCGCTATTATGACGATGGGTACGGCAACCGCTAATTCGATCCTCGTCGTCTCCTACGCCCGCGAACGGCTCCAAGAACACGGCGACGCGCTGCGGGCCGCGATCGAAGCCGGAACGACCCGCTTCCGTCCGGTGCTCATGACGGCTTCCGCCATGATCATCGGGATGGTCCCCATGGCAATCGGGTATTCCGCGAATGCGCCGTTGGGTCGCGCCGTCATCGGCGGCTTACTCGTCGCCACCTTGTTCACCCTATTCTTCGTGCCCTGCGTGTACACCATCTTCTATACCCGGCGAACGGCTCGCCAAAGGGTCAATGCATAATGGCTACGATCCTGCGTGGAAAGCTTGTGACCATCTCGGCGATCCTGCTGTGCGTGATGTACCTCGGCTATCGGATTTATGACACCAAAAGCGACGCCGCGCTGCTGCGCCAGCACACGCTCGAAGAGTCCGTCCCCACTGTGGCGGTCATCACTCCAAAGCCGGGGGCACAGACCGAGACGATTACGCTCCCCGGCAATGTTCAGGCTTGGTTTCAGGCACCGATCTACGCCCAAGTCTCGGGCTATGTGAAGATGTGGTACAAGGATTACGGCGCGCTGGTAAAGAAGGGCGATGTCCTCGCCGAAATCAACGCGCCGGCGCTCGATGCCCAATATGAGCAGGCCAAAGCGGATTTGCAGTCGGAGCGCGCCAGATATGCCCTCGCCGACATCACCGCGAAGCGCTGGGTGGCGCTGCGCAAAAACCATGCGGTCTCCGAGCAGTCGATCTCGGTGCAAGAAGCCAACGCAAAAGCCGAATTGGCGAAGGTCAGGGCCTCCGAACAGAATGTCAGGAACTTCGAGGCGCTCATTCGATTTAAAACGATCGTGGCGCCCTATGACGGCGTCGTGATCGACCGCAACATCAACGTCGGTGACTATGTCAATAAGGAAGGTACGATCAGCGGTAACAGTACGGTCAGCAATCTGTTTACCGTGGCCGACGTCACTATGCTGCGCCTCTTTGTCTCCGTGCCGGAAACTTTCGGACCCTTCCTCCGTCCGGGCATGACCGCCGACGTGACGGTACCGCAATTGCCCAATCGTCATTTCACCGCCAAATTCCTGACTGTCGCCCGCGGATTCGACGTGAGCACGCGCACCGCGATCACCGTCTTCACGATCGACAACGAGGACAGAGCCCTCTGGCCGGGCTCCTATGCCAAGGTGGAGCTCACGGCGCCGGTCGATAGGCAAATCCATACGATTCCGTCCACCGCGCTGGTGTTCCAGGAGCATGGCACGCAAGTGGCCGTAGTGACCAAGGACGACAGAATTCACCTGCAACCAATTACCGTCAGTAAACTCTTCGACAACGCCGTCGAAGTGGCGGAGGGGATTTCCGCGAGCGACCGCATTGTCAATAACCCGAGCGCCGCGTTATTAGAAGGCGACAAGGTGCGCGTGGTCACGCCAGCGCCTGGGTATGACCTCATCGGAACAGAAGCGCCTGGGCCTAAGGAATCGCCAAAGTGACTGTCTCATGGAAATGATCTGCCTGCGCGTACGAACCGAACCGCAAGTACCGCGTATCTTTCGTACCGGTGCAAGGCTCTTCGGCATTGTACTGGTTGTGCTTAATGTATCGGCTTGCAGCGATTGGTTGCCGCACGTTGACCTGGCACCTACGTATGAACCGCCCCAATACGTCGTCCCCACTTCATGGCATGGGGCGAGTCCATTCGTCGAGGCAAGGCCATCGGATGGTGAACTGCGTCCGGACTGGTGGACGCTGTACAACGATCCGGTGCTGAACAAGCTCATCGATCAGGCCATGGCGGCGAATCCGGATCTGCAGGCCGCCGCGGAGCGGTTCGTCCAGGCCCGCGATGTCATGATGCAGGTCCGCTCGCAGCGGATCCCGCAGATCGGTTTGGGCGGGAAAGTCACAGACAGTCGGCACCATATCGACACGCTGGCTCGCGACCCGGACATTCCGATAACCGGCCCAGGCGGAGCCGTTGGGGGCATCGCGTCCTGGGAGCCCGATTTCTGGTCTGCGATCCGCAACGCGACGCGGGTGGAGACCTACCGCGCCGAGGAGCGCGCCTCGGACTGGGGTCTCGCCCGCCTCAGCCTGCAGGCCGAAATTGCGTCTGACTATGTCACGTTACGCGGCTTAGATGCCCAGGCGGCGATCTACAAGCAATCGATCGACCTCTACAGAGATTCGCTCGACCTCATCAGAGCCCAGTTCGCTGGCGCGATCGCGTCCGGGCTCGACGTTGCCCGCGCCGAATCCATTTTGTACGGCACCGAGACGAAATACGCGCAGATCCAAGGCCAGCGTCAAGTGACTGAGCAAGCGATCGCCATTCTCGTCAATACGGTACCGGCCAGTTTCAAGATCGAGCCGGTCGGTGACCTACGCGTGGCGAAATTCACGATTCCGCGAAGCATTCCGTCCACGCTGTTGGAGCGGCGGCCCGACATCGCCGCGATGGAACGCCGGATGGCCGAGGCCAACCGGGCCATCGGCATCGCCCGCGCGGCCTTTTTCCCCGATGTAAAGTTCTCAGCCGATGGAGGGTTCATCAACGCCGGCTTCGATGTCGCCAAGCTTGTCGGCGCATTTTGGTCCTATGGCTCCGTCGTCTCGCTACCGGTCTTCCAAGGCGGCTATCGCCGCGCGGAATTGCAACGGTCCTGGTCGACCTATCGCGAGACAGAAGACCGCTATCGTTCAACGGTGCTGAACGCGTTTCGCGAGGTCGAGAACGGATTGAGCCTGACGAACCGGCTGACTGTCGCGGCGAACCGACAGGACGCCGCCGTTGGGGCCACACTTAAAGTGCAAGATCTGACCATGGAGCTTTATCAGGGCGGACTGGCGTCCAGCCTCGAGCTGATTTACGCGCAGGTCGCCACGCTCACGGCACGCATCGAGTCTGTCCAGGTCAAGGCCGAACTGCTGAGATCCTCAGTCTCGCTCCTCCGTGCGCTTGGCGGAGGTTGGGACCGCAAGCAATTGCCGGCCGATGACCAGATCCAACCCTTCGGGACGTTCCAATATACCGATCTCAATAAACCGCCAGCTGCTGGCGGCATCGATGTCAACGCGAACAATAATTGGGTAAACAATGATCTGACCAAGCCTCCAGTTCCCTAATCGTCATTCACACAAAGGGCGGCTGGCGCTGAAGCTTTATTTGTCGCCGGTATGTCGTGTTTTCAGGAGGCAGCGGCCGGTGAGCTTTGTTAGGATGGGAGGGCGCTTTACCGAAGGGCCATCTGCTGGTTCTCACGCAGTTTTCAAATTGACCGCGAGTTCCCCAGTGACTGATAGCACATCGTAGCGAGTAACCCTTCCCTCACGCCAAAACCGAAGATCGACGACCGCCTGACCCACTCTGAGTCTCCGAAGAGTCAAGTCCGGTAACCACGGGGGAAGGACGGGATCTACGATAAGTTGTTTTTTCTGAGCATCGGCGTCAAGGCCCAGGATGGCTTGAACCAGGTGAAAGACACTGCCCGCAGCCCAGGCTTGCGGCACATTCGCGCCGAGATACTGCACAGGGAATGTTCCATTGGTCCGCCGGGTACCGGCATAGAGTTCCGGCAACCGATGGAATTGAAAGTAACTACCGGCTTCACTGATGTCGCGCGCGATCATGGCCGCTTCCTTGGCAAATCCATAACGCTTAAACCCCATCGCTATGATCCCATTGTCATGCGGCCACACGGACCCGTTTTGATAGGAGTAGGGATTGAAGGCCGGATTCTTTTCCGACAAGGTGCGAATGCCCCAGCCGCTCCACATGTCGGACTCCATTAAACGTCGCACGACCCGTTCGGCCCGATCCGGGCGGACAATACCGCTCCACAACAAGTGACCGACATTCGATGCCATGGTCTTCACCTGATGTTTGTCTCCATCCAATGCATAGGCATAACAGTTGATCTCTTCGCACCAGAACCGCTCTTCAAATCGTGCTCGAAGAGCCTCAGCCTCCTCACGTAACCGCGCGGCCCGTGTGGCGTCGCCGAAATACTCGGCCGCCTCCGCCAACCGTCTCTTCGCGTCAAACACATACCCTTGAAGCTCACACAGCGCTTTCGGCCCTTTGACGTTGGACCCATCGGGATATACGACCGCTTCGCCGGAATCTTTCCATCCCATGTTCTCGTACCCTTGGGAGGAACGTGTCTGATATTCTTGAAACCCGTCGCCATCGCGGTCACCGTACCGATCGACCCAACCGACGCATCCACTCAGCACCTTGTCAAAATCCAAGAAAAGGCGATCGTCTCCTGACCACTTCCACGCGTCGTGCAAGAGAATGAGATAGAGAATGGTCGCGTCCGCGGTTCCGTAATACGGCGTATGCGGGATGCGATGAAAGTAGGCGAGTTCCCCACCCCGCAATTCATGCGGTATTTTGCCCGGCTCGGCATCTCGATAGGTATCAATGTCGGTCGCCTGTAGTTCGGCAAGCCGTGTGAGAGTCCCGCGCGCAAAGTCCGGGTACACGATCATATTTTGCAAGCTCACGATGAGACTATCCCGGCCAAAAATACTCACGAACCACGGGACTCCGGCAGCGGGAAGGAACAACTCACCGGACTTTCCCTCATAGGGCAAACGCAGCGCCGCCATGTCTTCCACCGATTGCCGAAAGAGTCGATACCAGTCCTCATTAGACGTGGTGAGCTGCGTGGTCATCTCTTTCCACTGCCTGAGCCGCTGTTCGACATCGGACGTATCGTGCGCCGACGCACACTGGGGGGAGGCGCGGCGGACACCTTTACTCTCCACCAGATCGTACAAACAGCAGGTGTGCCAGGTACCGTTGGGTGGCAGATCGATCGTGAAGTTGATACGACCGTTCCCATACGCCGCCGTGGATGTGTTGCGGACCAACCGCACCGCCAAGGCGCGGCGAAAGTTTTGATGGATGTAACGGGTGATCAGTTGCTGCGTCTTGCTCTCCCAGCGCGTCTCGATATGGCCCCGCCTCGTCACGTGCCGGTTCTTCACTTCAAAGATATCGGCAAAATCGGAACGGATCAGCATTTCGAGCGTGAAGTGCAGAGCGTGCGGACTATAATTGTGCAGATCAATATCTTCGTGAAGCGAATCCGATAGGGCGCGTGTCACGATAAGACCGAGAATGCCCTGTGAAAGGGGGCCGTCCTCCGTCTCGACTACAGGGTTGATGAGATACGTGCGGGATGCATAATAGGCGCTTGTGCCGGCATTCAAGAGCGTCCATGGTTGACCGTTAATGTAAATCTGGTAACGGCTCAGATAGCGGGTATCTTGGCAGTACAGGCCTTGCTGGGAAGCATCAGTGACCGATCCATCCTCTTCCGAGACAAGGAAGGCGTAGCCATGATTAATCGTGACCACGGGAGGACCAACGGAGATCTCAACAGCCATTTTCTCAGTCTTTTAGATTCCGCGACATACGGTGAACTCTACTGCCCTTCAATCTCTTAACATCCGCTGCGCGACGGAAGCATGTGAAAACCTCCTCGACTATGCCACCCAGGCAATGGTTGCGAGCATGCTCGTTTCTCGAACATGCTCGCACGAACCTAGCGTCCTGATCCTGCACGAGGAACAGGATCTTCAGGCAGACCCGCAGGGGGACTGAAATCCCGTTGGCTCCCAGCCCGCGGCGTAGTCGTCAGGCCTTTATCCGCTCCCTCATACCCGGGGGCCCGGCCTGGCGGTAACGCACGCGGGCCTTCGGCCGATCCAGCCGGCGTCGTATCTTCGCCCATCCCTCCACCGGCGCTCGGTCGATTCGTCAAGCCGAGGCCGCCGGTTAAATCCTGTTTTTGTTGCCCAGATTTCTGGGCATCCTTCGTATTGGTCTGATCGGCCGCGATCCCTGGTCCTGACGTCAGGCCCAGCAGAGCAACAACCATGAAGGGCATAACATAGCGCATAGTGCCTCCTACCTTAAGAGTGAATAATATCCCCTCGGAATCCGACGGGACGTGCGCCACAGGTAATGGTGCAAGACTAACGCCATCACGATTCAGAGTTCGGCATTGAGCCGTAGATGTTGGGCTGAAAATCGGCAAGCGCATTCGCAAGGCGGATTGCATCGAAGGTTCTCTACAGATAGCCGATTTTTCAATTACGAATGGTCTTCTCGGTTGAAAGCGCAACCACCTGCGCAAAACAATTCATGGACACAAAGTGTCCGGCTGCGGAACAAGATTCCAATTGGCCGGCGCCAAGTCGTTCAAAGTCGATTCGGCAGAGGCGGCTTTCCTGTGCGGCCTGTGCGAAATCGCCTAATCCGACTCCTGACTCTGCGCGTTCTTCCGTCTGATACAAGCGACTTTAATCCCAAGATCATAATGCTCCAAGAGAGAAGCACGATGCTCGATCCCCAAGGAAGGCGAATAGAGAAATAATCGCAAAGGAGCAAAGATGGCACTGACGGTGGCGGATATGTTGGTGGAGCGGCTGATCGGCTGGGGAGTGAATACAATCTTTGGCCTCCCCGGCGATGGAATCAATGGCATTTTCGAAGCGCTTCGTACGCGTCAGGACCGAATTCGTTTCGTGCAGGTCCGACATGAGGAAGCTGCGGCATTTGCGGCCTGTGCTTACGCCAAGTTTACTCGACGTCTTGGCGTCTGCCTCGCCACGTCAGGGCCGGGCGGCCTGCATTTGATTAACGGACTCTATGATGCCAAATCAGATGGTCAGCCCGTGCTGGCCATTACGGGACACACCTTTCATGATTTAATCGGAACCCATTACCAACAAGACGTCGACCTGAATAAGGCCTTCGTCGATGTCGCGGCGTACAACGAACGCATTAATGGGCCCGCGCATGTCGTCAATGTAGTCGATGAGGCCATAAAAACGGCGATTGCGCGCCGGACCGTGGCGCACATTACGATCCCGAAAGATGTGCAGGAGTGGACGTCGGACGTGCGCTCCATGGCGAACATCCCGCAGCACAGCGCGGATGTCTACAGTGACGCGCTGCCCCTCCCTTCTCAGAGCACTCTTCAACACGCGGCCGACCTCATCAATGCCGGATCGAAAGTGGCCATTCTCGCCGGACGTGGGTGCTTAATGGCCCGCCGCGAAATCTTGCAATTAGCGGAGAAAATTGGAGCGCCGATTATCAAGCCCCTCTTGGGGAAGGCCGTCGTTCCAGACGACAGTCCTTATACGACAGGCGGCATCGGTCTACTGGGCACTGCGCCTTCGCAAGAAGCGCTTCAAGACTGTGACACTCTGATCATTGCCGGTAGCAGCTTCCCCTATTTGGAATTCTATCCCAAGCCAGGACAGGCCAAAGGCATCCAGATCGATCTTGATGCCGCCCGAATCGGCCTTCGGTATCCGGTCGAAGTCGGCCTGGTCGGACAATGCTGGGATGTTCTGCGGGCCCTGCTTCCGCTGATTCACGAAAAGAAGACTCGAGTCTTTCTCGAAAAAACTCAAAAGGACGTCCAGCAATGGAACGCGCTCATGGACGAGCGTGGCAACCGCATGGATCTGCCATTGAAGCCCCAGGTGCTCGCGCATCACCTCAATCCGCTGCTCGCGTCCGATGCCATCATCTGTTGTGATACGGGCACCATCACCACGTGGGCCGCGCGACATATTCGCATGCGAGACGAGATGCAATTTTCGGCCTCGGGCACGCTCGCCTCCATGGCGTGCGGACTTCCATACAGCTTGGGCGCCGCCATCGCCTACCCCGGCCGACAAGTCGTCTGTATCGTGGGCGACGGCGGATTCACGATGTTGATGGGCGAACTCGCCACTCTCGTGAAGTATCAGCTGCCGGTGAAAATCATTCTCTTTAAAAACAATGTCCTCGGGATGATCAAATGGGAGCAGCTCGCCATGGAAGGCAATCCTCAATTCGGCGTGCAATTACAGCCGATCGATTTTGCCTTGTACGCGACCGCGTGCGGAGCGACGGGCTATACCGTGGAAGATCCCAAGCAGGTTGGACATGTTCTTCAGCAGGCCTTTGCGCAACCGGGACCCGTCGTGGTCCAGGCAATCGTGGATCCGCTGGAGCCGCCATTACCTGGCCAGATTACACTGCACCAGGCGTTACAGTTTGGAAAAGCGCTCGCGCGAGGGCAGAAGGACCGGTGGGATATTCTCAAGACCGTCGTCGAGAATAAAATACGAGAAGTGATTTAGGCATCGCACACCGGAGCGCTCGTTCGGTTCACCAAGGAACATCCCTGAGAGGAGAACAGAATGCAGTTGACTCACATCGATCGGCGCACGAAGGAGGAGACGCCTCGAAGATCACACCAGACGAGGTCACGTGACGGATCACAGGTCGACGCAGATGCACTCGCAGAGGCGTTGCGGGCCACTCTCAGGGGAGAGGTCCGTTTCGATGCCGGCAGTCGCGCCGTATATGCAACCGATGGGTCGAATTATCGCCAGGTCCCTATCGGCGTGGTGATTCCGCGAACCATCGAAGATGTCGTGCAGACGGTTGCAGTCTGCCGTCGCTTTGGAGCTCCCGTGCTGTCGCGCGGCGGAGGCACGAGCTTGGCAGGCCAGACATGCAATGTCGCCGTCGTCATAGATTTCTCGAAGTACGTGAACCAACTCCTGGACCTTGATTCTGATCGCAGGCGGGCTCGTGTTCGACCGGGGCTCGTATTAGATGTTCTCCGGAATGCGGCGGAGCAGCACCATCTAACCTTTGCGCCAGACCCTTCGACTCACAATCATTGCACGTTGGGCGGAATGATGGGCAACAACTCGTGCGGCGTACATTCGGTCATGGGGGGCGTTACTGCGGACAATGTCGAAGAGCTTGAAATACTCACGTATGACGGTTGTCGCATGCGCGTTGGGGAGACCAGCCAGGAAGAGGTCGAACGGCTCATCTCCGGGGGTGGTCGTCAAGGAGAAATTTATCGAGGATTAAAAACACTCTCCGACACCTATGCCAAAGAGATCCGAGAACACTATCCCGACATTCCCCGACGGGTCTCCGGCTACAATCTCCCCGCGTTACTGCCCGAACACGGCTTTCATGTCGCCCGTGCGCTCATTGGGTCGGAAAGTACCTGTGTGACGATTCTTGAAGGATCGGTGCGGCTGGTTCCAAGTCCACCCGTGCGTTCGCTTCTCGTCCTTGGCTATCCCGACGTCTATTGCGCGGGCGACCATATCATGGAGGTGATGGAATCCCATCCGATCGGATTGGAAGGGATGGATGATCGACTGGTCGAGGATATGATCAAGATGCGGATTCATCCCGAGGACGTGAAACTGCTGCCGGAGGGCCGCGGCTGGCTTCTCGTCGAATTCGGCGGTGAGACGAAACAGGAAGCGGATGATCGGGCTCGGGTATTGATGGACTCGCTGAAAGGCCAATCTCAACCGCCGAGCATGAAACTTTTTGATGATCCCAGGGCCGAACACACGATTTGGGAAGTGCGCAAGTCAGGATTGGGAGCAACAGCTCACGTTCCCGGCGGGCCGGTTACGTGGGAGGGTTGGGAGGACTCGTCCGTTCCCCCGGCAAAACTGGGTCAGTACCTCCGAAAGCTGCGAGACCTGTTCGACAAGTATCACTACGGGTGCGCCCTCTACGGCCATTTTGGTCAAGGCTGCGTCCATACGCGCATCGATTTTGATTTAGAAACGCATCATGGTATCCAACAATTCCGTTCTTTTCTCTTCGAAGCGGCAGACCTGGTCATAAGTTTCGGCGGCTCTCTTTCCGGGGAACATGGCGATGGACAGTCACGCGCCGAGTTACTGCCTCGCATGTTCTCGCCCGCGCTGATGCAAGCCTTTCGGGAGTTTAAACGCATCTGGGATCCGGACGGAAAAATGAATCCGAGAAAAATCGTGGACGCCTATCGGGTCGATGAGAACCTTAGACTGGGGACGGACTATCGTCCGCCCCAGCCGGCGACGCACTTTCAGTTTCCAAGCGATGACAGTAGCTTCACAAGGGCCACGATTCGCTGCGTGGGGGTGGGCGAGTGTCGACGCGAGCATGAAGGCACGATGTGTCCAAGCTATCGAGTCACGCATGAAGAGATGCACTCTACGCGCGGGCGCGCCCGCCTCCTGTTTGAAATGCTCCGTGGCGACCCCCTGACGAAGGGATGGCTCGACGAGCATGTCAAAGCATCGCTCGATCTGTGTCTGGCGTGTAAGGGCTGTAAAGGTGACTGCCCGGTCAATGTCGATATGGCTACGTACAAAGCGGAGTTTCTCTCTCATTACTATCAGGGGCGTCTGCGCCCACGCCACGCCTATTCCATGGGCCTGATCTATTGGTGGGCGCGATTGGCCGCTGTCATGCCCGGCATGGCCAATCTGCTCACGCAGACGCCAGGAATCAGCGCGGTGATGAAATGGCTGGCCGGCATTGCGCCGCAACGCCGGATGCCGGCTTTCGCCCCGGAGACCTTCAAGGCATGGTATCACCGCCGCCCACGCCGCATGGAGGGTCGTCCCCGTGTGATTCTCTGGGCAGATACATTCAACAATCATTTTTTTCCCGTTACGGCACAGGCTGCCGTGGATGTCCTCGAAGCGGCAGGCCATCAGGTCATCGTGCCTCAGGCATCGCTCTGTTGTGGACGACCTCTGTATGACTTTGGGATGTTAACGTTGGCGAAATCCCTTTTGCGCCAGATCCTCGACACTTTGCGTCCGGAGATCGCGGCGGGTACTCCGGTGGTCGGACTCGAACCCAGTTGTACAGCTGTCTTTCGCGACGAATTGACGAACCTGTTTCCTCACGATGAGGATGCCAAGCGGCTCGCGCAACAGACGTACACACTCGCCGAATTTCTCGAAAAGCATGCGCCTCAATATCAGGTGCCTGCCCTGCATCGCAGGTCCGTCGTTCATGGCCATTGCCATCAGAAAGCGATCATGAAAATGGAGGCCGAGCGCGCGGTCTACGGGAAAATGGGGTTGCAGTGGGACCTCTTGGATTCCGGGTGCTGCGGGATGGCGGGATCGTTTGGGTTCACCGCGGAACATTATGACGTGTCCCGACGGGTGGGCGAGCTAGTGCTGATCCCTGCCGTGCAGCACGCGGCGCCCGACACGATTCTTATTGCGGATGGGTTTAGTTGTCGCGAGCAAATTGCCCAGACGACGAGCCGTCGAGCCTTACACACGGCCGAAGTCCTCAGCATGGCGCTTCGTGACGGGCCCGGCGGCCCCCGGAATGGCTTTCCAGAAGACCAGCTTGTTCGCGAGCGTGAAGCCGGGTTGGCACAGGTGCGGCGCCGTGCGGTCGCCGGCAGCCTCCTTGCCGCCGTAGGGATGATCGTCGGAATCGTGTGCTTTCGACGGGTACTCTCGATGAAGAAACAGCGGCAAGCCGAGAAGGCATTTTTCGACCACCGCCCGGCCTCTCCACGCGACGAGACCGCATGTCGGTAAAGCTCGAAGACTACGCTCTGATTGGGGATACCCAGACTGCGGCGCTCATATCTCGCACAGGGTCTCTTGATTGGTGGTGTGTCCCCCGCTTTGACTCGGGAGCGTGTTTTGCCGCCTTGTTAGGCACCCCTCAGCATGGTCGCTGGCTTCTCACGCCGAGTGGAACTGTGCGACGCGTGCAACGACGCTATCGTACAGACACTCTCGTGCTCGAAACAGAATACGAGACAGACGAGGGGAGCGTATCAGTCTTGGATTGGATGCCCGTGCGGGATCGAAATCCCCATGTGATTCGGCTTGTCGTCGGTCACTCCGGGTTGGTCCGTATGCAGTTCGAGCTGATGATGCGCTGTGACTATGGATCTATCGTGCCCTGGGTTCGCCTGATCGACGATGAGTGGGTATTGAGCGCCGGTCCCGATACGTTGCGCCTTCGGAGTGAGGTGCCGTTACGACACACCGAGGAACGGGTTATTGGAAACTTCAGCGTGTCGCCGCGCCAGCGCGTGTCATTTGTTCTTATGTGGCACTCTTCGCACGAGCCGGCCCCACTCCTTATCGACGTGGAGACGGTCCTCACAGACACGGAAGCATGGTGGCGTCAGTGGGTGGAGCGATGCATCTATGACGGACCGTGGCGCGACGCCGTCACGCGGTCCCTCATCACATTAAAAGCATTGACCTACGCCCCCTCCGGTGGAATCGTAGCGGCCGCCACAACCTCACTGCCGGAACAGATCGGCGGTGTACGGAACTGGGACTATCGATTTTGTTGGGTGCGCGATGCCACCTTTACGCTCTATGCGCTGCTCAATGCGGGGTATCGTGAGGAAGCCATCGCCTGGCGTGAATGGCTCCTGCGCGCAGTGGCTGGCCGGCCGGCCGAACTGCAAATTCTGTATGGACTGGCGGGGGAACGCCGGGTGTCCGAAGTCGATCTGCCCTGGCTGCCGGGGTATGACGGCTCCACGCCTGTGCGAGTCGGCAACGCCGCGGCACAACAGCGGCAACTGGACGTCTATGGAGAACTCATGGATGCTCTGCATCAAGCCCGTCGCACCGGCATCGAGCCCGATGAGGATGCCTGGGTGCTGCAGCGCGCGATCATGGATCATCTGGAAGGTATCTGGGATCATCCAGATCAAGGCATTTGGGAAGTGCGGGGAGCTCGACGGCACTTTACCCATTCAAAAGTGATGGCATGGGTCGCGATGGATCGCGCTATAAAGGCAGTCGAACGGCTTAAGCTCGAAGGGCCGCTTGCGCGATGGCAACACCTTCGCGAGACCATTCATGCCCAGGTCTGCCGGGATGGATACAACGCCGACCGACATTCCTTCGTCCAGTATTATGGGGGCACGTCTCTCGATGCGAGCCTGCTGATGATTCCCATGGTTGGATTTCTACCACCTTCTGACCCTCGCGTCCGCGGCACCGTGCAGGCGATTGAAACTGACCTCATGGACGACGGCTTCGTACGCCGGTATCTCCCCTCAACAGAGCTCGACGGTCTTCCTCTCGGGGAAGGTGTGTTCTTGCCCTGCACGGCTTGGTTGGCGGACACCTGGTGTCTCATGGGGGATCGTGTCAAAGCGCGTGCCCTCTTCGAACGTTTGCTGAGCGTACGTAACGACGTGGGCCTGCTGGCCGAAGAATATGACCCGCGCGCACAGCGGCTCCTGGGCAATTTCCCGCAGGCCTTCTCGCACGTCGGGCTTGTCAACACAGCCTACAATTTATCCGGCGCGGGAGGCTCGGCGGAAGATCGTTTGCACAGCTAGCGGCGCATAGTGCCAAGAAGAAAGACGCTCGGCTCAACTGATTCGCTATTGAGGAGGTCCGTATATTCTCATACCCCTTACACAATGGGCTCGGACAGAGCTTCCGCACTGTACTATGATGGGCCCCCGTCACAGCCTTAGCGTCAGTGGAGATTGTGTCCCTCCACGACTCTCAGTCCGTCTTGCTGACGGAGGCCGTCGTAGAACACGAAACACCCATTAAATAACTCACTAAAGCGAATCTTCCAGGCGAACGCCTCATGGACCGCCGAGTCACGGCCATTCGGTCCGACTTGTCTGCACATTGGTGAAGGGCGGACTAGTAAGCGACGCCAAATCATACACGCGGTCGAAATGCTCCCCGATGGTCTCCGTTGAAGAGCAGATACTCCGGGGCCGTCTGGAGTAAGGCCCGCCGATCCAAGGACTGGAGGCCATATTCCCCAAACGGCTCTCGAGTCCCGTTTTAAATTCCTTGTACACCACACACAATTTGCCCTGCTTCACTTTGGTCGACAACGCATCCAGGGGACGTGGCGCTGGTTCACCGACTACCTTCCCGGCGATATCATAGACACTGCCATGACAGGGACACCTGAAGTGATGGTCCGCATCGTCCCAGCGATAGCCGCACCTTATGGGTGGTCCGTCATCAGCGGCGCCACATCGCCCACCTGCATCCAGGGACGTTTTTGACGCTGCAGAGCGGGCAAGATCACATACCCAACAATGGGCTCCGTTAATCCCACATCCATCAGGGTGCTGAGATTCGGGTGGATCAGACCCCTCACGTCCGGGCGACTTCGCTGCCATAAACTCCTCCAGTCAATCATCCCCTCATCAAGAAACTAACAGCGTAATTCCGGTGCCGACAATTTAGAAGATCCAGCGGACGGATTATGAACCGAGCTTTGGGTCACATTGAAACTTTGCAAGGCTCACCCCTAGTGAATAAACTCCGTCAAGACGGTTTTTGGAAAACCATTCGGTCATGGTTTTGGCAATTACGATCCGTGCGTACCGTGCGAAATCGCTTACCCCCGCTACTGACTTCTTTTCTTCTTTGAGCCTGATACACATCAATCACGAACTAGCTGACCATGGTGATTATTGGAAGAGCCCCATAGAGACCCATGCGGGAAGGAACGTGATGATTGCAATAGGACGGACACGGTGGGCCATCGCCGAGGGTTACATTCCGGCGTACAGTCACGGGGCTCAGCCGCAGTTGACCAGTCATGAAACTGCATGCCTCCTCAATGCCTCGGACGCCGATGCGCATATCTCTATCACCATCTATTACTCGGATCGTGAACCGGGGGGGCCGTATCGTGTGACCGTACCCGCCCGACGAACGCAGCACCTTCGCTTTAACGATTTAACAGATCCCGAGCCGATTCCTCGCGGTACGGATTATGCGAGTGTGATCGAATCGGATGTGCCGATCGTCGTGCAACATACTCGATTGGATTCACGTCAGGCGGACATGGCACTGCTCAGCACGCTCGCGTTTTCTGATTAAGCGAACGGAATGGATGGGTGATGGCCACGCATCGCAGGCGTCTCGGAAAACGTCGATTAAGTCAGGAGCAGTCAGGAGCACACGGTCGCGTGCAGCCTATGCAGCCTATAAAGTTCGTGAGCACCCTGAACCATGATGTACGGCAAATCCATCGCGGGATGACTCGGCGGATCAATCGCATCGATACACCCATTGAACACGCTACGGTGTCGGCGTATCTGATTCCCACCGATGCCCCTGAATCGGACGGCACGTTGGAATGGCAACATACGACGCTCGTGGTCGTAGAAGCCACCGCAGGCGGGCAAAAGGGAATGGGGTACGGATATGCCGATCTGGGAACCGCGCATCTGATTAAGTCCATGTTGATCGATGTAGTTACTGGCCACGATGCGATGGCAGTGCCCGACTGCTGGATCGCCATGGTTCAGGCCATTCGAAATATGGGCAGACCCGGCATTGCTTCCATGGCTATTTCAGTCGTCGATATGGCGCTCTGGGATTTAAAGGCACGACTTCTGAATCTGCCACTCGTCACCTTGCTCGGCGCTGTCCGCGACGCAGTGGTGGTGTATGGGAGCGGAGGATTCACTTCCTATTCTCTCGATCAACTCACACAGCAATTGCACCAATGGGTGCAGGAGGGCATCCCTCGCGTCAAGATGAAGATCGGCCGCTGTCCAGATGATGATGTCAATCGCGTTACAGTCGTACGGCAAGCGATCGGAGACAACGCGGAAATTTTTGTCGATGCGAACGGCGCCTATAGCCGCAAGCAGGCGCTCACCCTCGCTGAGGCCTTTGCCGATCTTGGCGTGACCTGGTTCGAAGAACCTGTCTCATCAGATGATCTGGAAGGATTGCGACTGCTGCGCGATCGTGTTCCGGTCCCCATCGATATCACGGCCGGGGAATATGGCTATGATCTGTTTTATTTTCGACGAATGCTGGAGAGCGAGGCTGTCGATATCCTCCAGGCAGACGCGACACGTTGTGGCGGGATCACAGGCTTCCTAAAAGTTGGAGCTCTGTGCGAGGCACGACCGATCCCGCTGTCGTCCCATTGTGCGCCTTCCGTGCATGCCCATCTCGGGTGTGCCGTGACGCCCATTCGCCACATCGAATACTTTCATGATCATGTTCGCATTGAACATCTGCTGTTCAAGGGCGTGCTGACGCCGGTCCACGGTCTATTACGCCCTGACTTATCACGACCGGGACTAGGACTCGAATTCAAACGTAAAGACGCCGAGCGATATGAGGTGTAGCGAAGGCCCGATTGTTGGATGAGGTCACCTCAAAATTGACAGCCGTGAATTCACGATTGAGGAGGCATGATGGACCGCAAATGCTTTGCGTGGTGGTTCATGATGGGAGCAGGCATCACGTTGGCCCTTGTGCTGGTGCATCATGGTGTCGCCGAGGCGGTGCAACACGCGCTTCGGCTATGGCCGTTTCCAGATCTAGCCGTCCTACTCTTGGCGTTGGGCGGCGGTTTACTTGCGGGGTGCCTGGCACTGGTCGCTGATCGGCTCTCTGGTGGGTCTGGAGGGTTCTCGGCATCTCACGGCCATTGATGCCCCGTATCGATGGGCTGGCTATAGCATTCGTGTGAACGCCTGCGGGATTGATGAGGGGCACGCAATGACAGATGCGAACGGACGCCGTGTCATACCACATGTGGTGGTCGTCACTGGAGCCTCAGCCGGCGTTGGGAGGGCCACCGTCCGTGAGTTTGCGAAACAAGGGGCGTGGCTCGGCCTCATAGCCCGCGGCCATGATGGCCTTGAAGCGGCACGCGGTGAGGTAGAAGCCATGGGTGGTCGCGCCGTTATCGTGCCGACCGACGTCGCCGATCCAGATCAGGTCGAAGCCGCAGCCGCGCGAATCGAAGCAGAACTCGGCCCCATCGATATCTGGGTCAACAACGCGATGGTCTCGGTGCTGTCACCTGTGAAAGCGATGACTCCCGCTGAATATCAACGGGTGACCGACGTCACCTACCTGGGTTACGTCTACGGAACGCTGTCTGCGTTGAAACGAATGTTGCCCAGGGATCGCGGTGTGATTATTCAAGTAGGCTCGGCGCTCGCGTATCGGTCTATTCCACTGCAGTCTGCGTACTGTGGGGCGAAGCATGCGGTGGAAGGATTTACGGAATCTCTACGGTCCGAGCTCATTCATGATGGGAGTCGCGTGCATGTGACCATGGTGCAGTTGCCTGCGGTGAATACGCCGCAGTTCTCGTGGATCAAAACGCGCATGCCCCGGCAGCCTCAACCTGTGCCCCCTATTTACCAGCCAGAGGTGATCGCAAAAGCCATTGTCTGGGCCTCCCGCCATCGGCGGAGAGAGCTATGGGTGGGCTGGCCGACAGTGAAAGCGATTGTTGGAGAACAATTCATTCCCGGCTTGCTGGATCATTACCTCGCATGGATCGGCTATTCCTCTCAGCAGACCAATGAGCCGGTTCCCTCCAATCGTCGCAATAATCTCTTGCACCCTGTTCCAGGTGATCATGGCGCGCATGGCCGGTTCGATAGTCGTGCCCGCACGTGGAGTCTTCAATTGGACATGACGATGCGGAGAAAGTGGCTCGCCGTTGTCGGGCTTGCTGCCGCCGCCGTCTTATGGCCACGAGCCGTGAGATCCGATGCCCGTGCCCTTGTGCGACGACAGCGCGCGGGGCAGTTGGGGAAGCTCTGACGAGTAGCGTGCAAATCTTCTGGACGCTGAGAAGCCGAAGAGCGTGATGAAACGGAATGGGTAAAGAGCGTTGGACAGCCCTCTTTCTGATCATGTTTACTGCGACATTGGCTACGGCTGCCGGCCTCTTATACTCGACCGGTAGTGCTGATCTGACGACCCAGGATCGGCAACCCATCGCCTTCAGTCATCAGGTGCACGCCGGGGAATTGAACATCTCCTGTCTGTATTGCCATCGATATGCCTCGACCTCGCCCACCGCTGCCGTGCCCACAGTCTCATTATGCATGAGCTGCCATCGTTCCATGAACACCGCTCATCCGGAAGTGCAGAAGCTCGTGCGATATTGGCAACGAAAAGAACCGATTCCATGGGTGCGCCTGCAGCGCCTGCCGGATTTCGTCTACTTCACGCACGAGATGCACGTCAAGGGACGGATGCAGTGCGCTGACTGTCACGGCCGCGTCGAGCAGATGCACGGAACGCCGAGAGCGCCCACCTATGAAATGGGATGGTGCTTAACCTGCCATCGGCAGCGGGAAGCCTCGGATGATTGTTGGACATGCCACAAATAGAAGAACCACACCGCTGTTCATTGATGCTGAGCTGAAGCACTGAAGAATGGATCTTAAGCGACGAGATTTTTTTAAGCTGATCGGCGTGACGACCGTAGGGTCAGCATTGCCCGGATGTGAACGCGAGGCGCATAACCTTGTGCCCTATCTACTGCCGGATGAGGAAATTATTCCCGGCATCGCCAACTGGTACGCGTCGTATTGTCGCGAATGCCCGGCCGGGTGCGGGATTCTCGTGCGGGTGATGGAAGGTCGAGCGAAGAAAATCGAAGGGAATCCCAGCCATCCCCTCAATCAAGGCAAGCTGTGCGCCCGTGGCCATGCCGCCCTTCAAGACCTGTACAATCCGGACCGACTCCGTGGTCCGATGCGGCGGGAAGGACCACGCGGCGAGGGAACTTTCCGGCCAATCGGTTGGGAGGAAGCCTTTTCTCTATGGGTCAGCCAACTAAAAGCCCACCAGAATCGCACGGCGATGATCAGTCGTCCCGTCCGCGGCACGCTCGCCGAAATCTTCTCTCGTTTCATGAAAGCCCAGGGCGGTCCACTCGTTTTGTACGATGCCGGCGCAGCGGTCAATGAGCACACGGCGAACCGTGCCAACTTTGGGATCGATCAGTGGCCACATTACGATCTTGCCAACAGCACTTTTCTTCTCTCCTTCGGCACGCCATTTCTCGATGACTGGCTCTCGCCGGTGTCGTTCGGAGCTGCATTCGGACGTATGCGCCAAGGACGGGCAGGCATGCGCGGACGATTCGTGCAGATCGAACCTCGCTTGTCCTTGACAGCCGCAAGCGCCGACCGATGGATTCCCATCCGGCCGGGCAGTGAGGGATTGCTGGCTCTGGGCATCGGCCAACTAATCCTGGCGCACGGGCGAAGCCAAGTGGAACCGAGCGACCGCCGCAAGTTCGAGACAGTCTATCGATCGCATCCTATGGATCACATTGTTCAGCAAACCGGAATCACACAGGATGAGATAGAACGTCTGGCCGAGGAGTTCGCCACTGCCTCTACCCCCTTGGCGCTCGGGGGCGGGCCAGCCTCGTCGTATACGAACTCGACCATAACCATGCAGTTGATTAACGGGCTGAATGTCTTAGTGGGAAACATCGGCCGACCAGGAGGCGTACAGATTTATGACGGCGTCCAATTTCCCGGCAATGATGCGACTGTTCAGCCGGCGTCGGAACAGACGCTGCTTGAGATCGCGCAGGCATTTGACCAGGGGCGCTATTCCCTGCTCCAACTCTATCAGGCCAATCCTCTCTACAGTCTTCCGCCGTCCACCGGCATGGCTCGGCTCTTTATGCAGGCTCCTTTCATCGTGAGCTTCAGTTCGTATCTGGACGAATCGACGGCAATGTCGGATCTGATTTTACCCGATCATGCTCCGCTTGAATCGTGGGGAGATCATCCTCAAAACGGTCTATCAGGTAATCTGACCGTCGGCCTTGGTCAGCCTGTCGTCGAGCCGCTCTATGACACGCGGTCTGTGGGCGATCTATTTTTACAGGCTTCCCACCATCTTTTGGATATGCGACAAGACCACCATCCCCTCCCTGCTCATCCCTTCAAGGACAGACTACAGGCAAACTGGCAATCCTTTCTCGCGGATCAGACAAGCGAGAGTGGTGACACGTTCGACTTGGCTTGGACTTGCCGACTCCAAGAAGGAGGATGGTGGACGGAACGAGCCAACGTTCAATCGAAAATCTCATCTCACGCTCCGTCCGACTATGAGCCTGCTGCATTTGCCGGTGATGACAAGGAGTATCCCTTCTACTTATCGTTGTTTCCTGCAATGGGGGTGGGACGAGGCGAGGGATCGAACCGGCCTTGGCTTCAAGAACTACCTGATACGCTGACCTCCGCGGTCTGGGGCAGTTGGGTCGAGATCAATCCAAAGACGGCCCGAGATCATAATCTGCGATCGGGCGAACTTCTCCGTATCACGTCGCCGCACGGCCGCATTGAAGTCCCCGTCGTATTCTTTCCCGGCATCCGTCCCGACACCATCGCTTTGCCGATGGGACAAGGACATTGGGCATACGGTCGCTATGCGACGGGTCGCGGCGTCAATCCGATGTCCATTCTAGCCCCTTTATTTGATACTCGGTCCGGAGCGTTGGCGACCGGAGCGACCCGAGTCCGCATTGAAGGAACCGGCCAACTCGGCAAACTGGCCTTACTTGAGCAGCGTCATGAGGATAAGGGGCACGAGCTGATTACGATCGGCCGCCGACAACCGACGTAAATTGAGGCCAATCGCGCAGGAGGTCTCGCGTGGACAACAGAACGCACAAAGAAGAGATTCAGGGCACGGCGCAAAACAAAACGGGATCACCGAAGCCCTATAAATGGGAACTGGTGATCGACCTGGATCGATGCACGGGCTGTGAAGCGTGCGTGGTCGCCTGTCATGCGGAAAACAATGTCCGCATCTCCGGTGAAGAAGAAGCGGCGCAAGGACGAGCCATTAATTGGATTCGGATCGAGCGGTCTTGGGAAGGTGAGTACCCTGACATCAAGGCCACATTTATGCCGGTTCTCTGCCAACACTGCAACAATGCGCCATGTGAACCCGTCTGCCCGGTCTATGCCTCCTACCACACGCCGGACGGCTTGAACGCTCAGGTCTACAATCGCTGCATCGGCGTCCGGTATTGCGGCAACAATTGTCCCTACGTCGCGCGACAGTTCAATTGGTTCGATCCGCAATGGGATGCGCCATTAGCCGAGCAGTTGAACCCCGATGTCACGGTTCGGATGAACGGCATCATGGAAAAATGCACTTTTTGCGTCCAGCGTATACGAAAGGGAAAGGAGACCGCGCATCAGGAAGGTCGTCGTGTCCGAGACGGCGAAGTCACGCCGGCCTGTGTTCAGTCCTGTCCGAGTTCGGCGCTGGTCTTCGGCGATCGGAATGATCCGACGAGTCGTGTGGCAAAAATGGTGAAAAACGATCGACGCTTTCATCTGTTGGAAGATCTGGGGACAGAACCCGCGATCACCTATCTAAAACGACTGACCTAATGGAAACGTCGCGTACCGGGTGGGATCAGATCCCACAAATCAACCGTGATCTGTTAGCGCCACTGCAGGCGACGACCTGGTGGTATGTCATCTTGGTGATAGGACTCGGCGCTGGCGTGGCCGCGGGGGCCGGGGCATGGGTGTACCAAATAGAGACGGGCATCGGACAGACGAATCTTCACAAACCCATTTTCTGGGCTTCGTATATTGCCTCGTTCGTTTATTGGATCGGCGTCAGCCACTCCGGAACGTTTATCTCCGGCGTCCTGCGGCTGTCGAAGGCGGAATGGCGGAGACCGATTACGCGCATTGCGGAGCTGATGACTTTCATCTCCGTCCTGATCGCAACCCTGTGCGTTTTTTTTCATCTCGGCCGTGTCTGGCGGTGGTATTACCTCATTCCCTATCCCAATCAGCGAACCATTTGGCCGGACTTTCGCTCGCCCTTGATGTGGGATGCCACCGCCGTCTTCACCTATGCGACGGCGAGTACCATCTTTCTATACTTGCCCTTGATTCCTGATTTTGCGCTTGTCCGCGATCGCGTGAGCGACTGGCGAAAGCCGATCTATTCAATCCTCGCACTCGGATGGCGAGGAAGCCAGACGCAATGGCGAGCACTGAAATGGGCGCAACGTATCATTACGCCGCTGATCGTGATGGTCATGGTCTCCGTTCATTCGATCGTGGGCTGGGATTTCGGCATGGCCCTAGTCCCCGGTTGGCACACGTCCATCATCGCTCCCTACTTTGTCGTGGGCGCGGTTCACTCCGGTCTCGGAATGGTCGTCATCGCCATGTATGTGCTACGCCGGACCTATCATCTCGAAAATTATATTCGCCTTGAGCATTTCGACAAGATGGGGAAACTGCTCGTCGTGACGACCCTGACGCTTGCGTATCTCTATTTTGCCGATCTCCTGACAACGTGGTATGGAAAAATCCCCGCCGAAAACCATGTGATGTATTCCATGCTGAGCGGACCATTTGCCCCGGCCTGGTGGACCATGATCACGATGGTCTATGTGTTGCCGTTATTCACGCTGACGCTCCCCGCCTTTCGTCGCTGGCCCGTCGGCGTCATGATCGTCGGCATGCTGATCAATATCGGCATGTATGTCGAGCGCATGCTGATACTCATTCCTCCGCTCGTGCATCCGCGGCTTCCGTACGAGTGGAGCAGCTATTTCCCGTCGTGGATTGAAATCACGATTTTGATTGGAGCGTTATCGTTGGCGCTCTTGCTCTATGTACTGGCCGTCAAGTTTGTGCCGATTATTTCGATCTGGGAAGAGAAGGAAGGACGACTGCATGGAGGAGAGAGAGGATAAACCCATCCTGCTCTATGGTCTCTTTGACGCTCAGGTCAAATTGACATCGCTGATCGATCAAGTGAGGCGGGAAGGCGTACACGATGACGCGATTGAGGTCATTTCGCCGGTGCCGCTGTCGGACATGATGGTGGTCAAGCCCGTCACGATCCCACTCTACGCCTTCACGATCATCGCGGGCCTCTTCGGGATCGGAGTCGGCATTTTTTTCGCCGGCGGCACGGCCGCGCTGTACCCGATTCGTACCGGCGGAAAAGCAATTGTTGCACCGCCGGTAGTCGGCATCATCTCCTACGAGACCATGATGCTGTTGGCCATTATCACGACGTTTGTCGCGATGGTCGTTAAAATCGTCTTCCTCTATCGCTCTGGTGCGCAGCATGACCCTGCCATCGATGAAGGTGCCATCGGCATCTCGGTGCGGCTCTTCCCTCATGACGTCAGACGATCCGTGCTACGGGATATTCTGCGGCAAGCTGGGGCCAAGGAGATTCACGAGCGATGAGTCTCATGCATCGGCAACGTTGGTTCAAATCTGTGGGAATTGTCATCTTCCTGACGGCATTCGGCAGTGCGTGCTCAAAAGACATGCAGGAGCAACCGTCCTTTGCGCCGCAAGAAGCCCCTCGGAAACATTCCCCCACCGGAAGTGTGCCTCGCGAGAGCCGGGCGGTTGAACTGTCTAAACTGAAGACATCAGAGGAGATCATTGAACTGGGGGCGTCGTTGTTCGCCATCAATTGCGCGCACTGTCATGGACGAACGGGTAACGGCGACGGATCTGTCGCCGATTACTTAAAGGAACGGCCGGCGAATCTACATGGCGAGGCCCAGAAGAAAGCGCCTAGCGAGGTGTATGAAATTGTCACCATCGGAAGGGACGCGATGCCCTCTTTTCAAGGTGAGCTGTCGACCCATGAACGATGGGCGGTGGCCTACTTCGTCAAATCGTTTTCGCCAGAGCCGACCCCCTGACACCTATGCCGGAATTCACCTCCTTGTCCCAGATTCAAGTTCCCGTCCTAGGCAACAGCCTAGCGATAGGGATAGTGAGTCTTCTGCATATTGCGTTTGCCGGTCTCGCCGTGGGTCTCATGCTCTTGGCTCCGCTCATGGAGGCATTCGGCCGCTCCAATTCTCTGTACCTAGAGACTGCGCATTCCATGACGCGATTTACTCTGGTGACCTACACAACCAGCACCGTACTCGCGGTGATCATGGCGGAACTCTTCATTGGTCTCTTTCCACAGACAAATACATGGCTGTTCAACCAATTCCGCGCTCCGATCCTTGTCGCCATTGCCGCCTTCCTGCTCCAATTATTTCTCCTGTACCCGTACTACCACTATTGGGAGCCGATACGCGCCAAGAGTCCGGGGGCGCATCTGATGATGGGCGCATTAGCCGCCGCTCTCATGCTGGTATGGGTGTCGGTGTTGGATGGTATCGGGTCGTATATGCTCACTCCGATTACCGAACCAGGTTATTGGAGTCGGCTCCTTAATCCGACGTGGGCTCCGCTCGTCATCCATCGCTTAGGCGGCGATTTCGTCTTATCGGGGTATGCGGTGGCTGGTTATGGCGCCTGGCGATTGGGCAGCCAATCAGAGGATGCGGACAAACTCTACTATCGAGGCTTGCTGCAAATCGGGGTTGTCGTCGGCCTGGGTGGTCTCCTACTTCAACCCTTCACGGGCCTTCTCTATGCGCTTTCAATCGAACGCTCAGCGCCCAGCGCCTATGCGCAACTGATCAAGGGTTCCTACCAGCCATTGGTCTATGTGCAATTTTGCTTGGTCGCACTCCTGTTCGTCGGAACCCATGCCGTCCTTCGATCGGCGCGCACGACCCCGGCCAGTCTTGTCTGGACCCAAGCAGCGCTGTGGACGAGCGCCGCTCTCATGATCGCCTCAGTGGGCTATCCGGATATCCGGCGTCTCTTCACATTCCTTCTTATTGCCCTCACCGGATACGTGGCCTATCAATGGCGCAACCTGTTTGTTCCGAATGTTCCTCATCGATGGGACCGGCCACTGGTGCGAGGTATCTCCATCGCTCTGGCTGTGACCGGGCTTCTCACATACTGGACCATGGGAACGATTCGCGAAACAGCGCGACATCCCGACACCGTTCGGGGAATCTTGTCTCTCACCGACGGGCGAGACACGCATTCGTCATTTTCTGAAGGTAGGCGCTAATGGGACTCGATCCACTGCAGATCCCCATGCTTGACGGCCGCATCGCCATTGCGTTGGCGGCCCTCTCCCACAGTCTCTTTGCCACCTTTATCGTCGGTTCCAGTTTGATCGGCGCAGGGATCGCCACCGCCGCTTACAGAACCGGACGTGCTTCCTACGAACGGCTGGCGCACATGATTGCGTTCACGCTTGTGCTGACCACCGGTACCATTTCCTTCCTGGGCGTCACGTTCGTGTTTTGTCTGAATATTTTCTGGCCGCGTTTTTGGCACACGATATTTCACGTGATGTTTTGGCCATTCCTCATAGAAGCCATGTTGTTTCTCGGCGAAGCCGTCTTTGCATATGCGTGGTACTATCTGTGGTCCTGGACGTCGGGGCCGGGTTGGCAGCGGCGCCTGCACTTAAGTTTCGTGTGGATAGCGGCCGGTTGCGCTGCGACCGCGATGTTCATAATCGACATCACCGCTTCTTACATGTTGACTCCTGACCCGGTGAACGCCGCATGGAGGAATATTTTCAATCCAACCATGATCGATCTGGATGTGCATCGCTGGTTTGGAAATCTCACGTGGGCGGGATTCGCATTAGCCGGACTATCCGCCATCGGTCTTATACGCGCGCGCACCGTATCCGACGAGGAGCATTACCGATGGGCCGGGCGGGTGTGTTTCAGCATCGGCTTTGCGGCCTTACTAGTCATGCCCATCATTGGATACCAATATTTGCTGCATGTTCGCTATGGCCAACCCCAGTCGTTTGAGACGCTCATGCTTGGGGAACGCTCCTGGTTGTTCGATCTCGTCGCACTGTTGTACGGACTCCTTATCCTTTTGGGGTCGTACTATATCTATCGGGTCGTCCGATCGAACAGCCTACGGCCGGCGTCGTTCGATCTCTTCATCTCAATCTCGTTACTGATCCTGGTGGTCGCCGCCCTGGTTTTTGCGCAACCATACCATCTGCAGCACATTCCCTTCGTTTCCTATTTGACCGATCGACAAATTAATCCGCTTGGGAAAATGCAGCCGAACAAATATTTCGCGATGGCCTTTCTGGTCTTTTTTGGGGTCGCCAATGCCATCTACTTCCTTCGCGTCTTGAGGCACAACGATTTCACGCTTGCCCAGAAGGACCGATCCAACCCCTCGATCCTCATTGCGCTCGCTCTTTGTTCCGCGCTGATCATCGTAGTGATGGGATGGACTCGCGAGACCGCCCGGGCCGCCAACGGCTATCTCATCTATGGACATTTTGCCTTGCAAGATGAGCACGCGACATACGACGCACCCAAATCCGGCCGAGCACGAGAAGACTGAAAGCAGCTCATCGCGATGGCTTTCTGCAGGCGGGATAGTCATCGTGTCTGTGATGAAGTTCTCTGCAACTCCGCATCTCGGTCGTGCTTTACTTCTGACCCTTACGAACTTCGGGTATCGAGACAGAATCAGGTGAGTTGTTCACTGACTGCGGGCTCCGTGTGAAATTGATAGGCCTGCGATGGGTCGCTCCGATGAGATCGTTTCGGGTGAAGATTACCCTATGAGATTTAGCTTTTCACCTTAGCCCATCTTGCACTGCGGCATGGATCACAGACCGTGAAGCCGAAGTGACCAATGGAGCCTTATCACCTCAGGTGAACTAACGAACGCGCAACTATCCTTTCACGCTTTGACAAGCGTGGCCAGGAAAAAGAAGAGGACAAAGTAAAAGACGATCCGAAAGGTCCCCATGTAAGGAGTATCGAACAGTCCAAATCCATACAATGCGGTGACAAGGATGGCAATGGCTAGAATCACGCTGATGATGACCATGATTTCTCTGCTTTGCATTCTATTTCATCCTGTACCTTGGCAAGTCGGTATTAGTGGACTTTACATTCTCCTGTCCTCCTTGATGCAGATCCCCTGGGTGCCGACAGTCGTGCGGCTTCTCCTCGCCCATACGGGTTGAAGAAGCTAGGGATTTAAAATAGCGGACAGCTAAAGAGACAGCTTACGATGGATACATATTACCGTGAGGAAGTAGGCAGGCTCATTTCTGGTGGAACAAACCTTATTGAGCCTGACCGATTGCTATGTACTTCACATCACGTACCCAGATCCCGGACCTACGGTCTGGGGTCGAGTTCGATCAAGCCCTTTCTGATGGCCAGGATGGCCGCTTGCGTGCGGTCGTACACCTGCAGTTTATGAAAGATGTTGCGAACGTGGTTTTTGACGGTCTTCTCGCTGAGGTCGAGATTATTGGCAATTTCTTTATTGGTCTTGCCGTCCGCGACGAGACGCAGCACGGTAATTTCTCGTTCGGTCAGATCGTGTTCCACCCATCCTGCCTTTTTCCCTTTTTTCTGCGCCAGCAAAGAAAACTCAGCGAGGATTTTGCTGGCCACCGCGGGATGGATGAGCGATTCCCCGCGATACACCGACTGAATCGCCTTCACGATTTGATCCGAATCGGAATCCTTGAGCAAATATCCCGTGGCGCCGCCTCGAACCAGATCGAAAATGTATTGTTGTTCCTCATACATGGTGAGCGCAATAATCCCGATGTGCGGAAATTCTCGTTTGATAATCCGAGTGGCTTCGACGCCGGTCATCTTCGGCATGCTGACGTCCATGAGAATGACATCGGGAAGAAGCGACCGGGCTTTTTCGACCGCCTCCTGACCGTCTTGCGCTTCGCCGAGCACGTCGACGTTGTCCTTGGTCTTTAAAATCGCCGAGAGCCCTTCTCGGACGACTCGGTGATCGTCGACAATCAACACCTTAATTCGTTCCATTACGAGCGGCCTCCTTCTTGAGCGGGACGTGCATCACGATGCGGGTGCCCCGTCCTTTATACGATTCGATCTTGGCCTGTCCTCCGACCAGCCGCGCGCGTTCCACGATCCCGCGCAGACCGAAATGATCCCACTTCTCCGGGTTGCGCGACACGGCCTCGACATCGAACCCGATTCCATTATCCTGCACGGTCGCCATGAGTGTATGCCGGCCAATTTCAATGTGCACACTGACGGCGTCGGCTTTCGCATGCTTCTCCACGTTGCTCAACGCTTCTTGTAAAATCCGGAACAAAAAGACTTTCGTCTTCGGCGGCATCGTCTTCTCATTCCCGGTCACGGAAAATTCGGTTTTGATGTGGGATTGCGTTTCGTACGATTTGAGATAGTTCGTCAACGCCGGAATGAGCTCCAGCTGATCGTAGTGCACCGGGCGAAGGTTGAAGATGACCTGCCGCGCTTCCTGAATGGCCAACTTTAATTCCGCGCGCGTTTGACGCAGAGTCGTCTGCGAGGCTTTCGGATCTTTTAGGATAAGCTGTTCACAGAGATCGAGTTTAAAATTGACTCCGGCCAGACTCTGCACCAATCCGTCGTGAATTTCGCAGGCGATCCGGGTCCGCTCTTCCGTCACCGCACCGCCGGCCTCCTTGACATAGAGCCGGTACAGCGCCTGATATCTCGTGAGAGTTTTTTCGATTTCTCCCGTCGCGCGAATGCGGGCTTCGATCAATTGCCACATGAATTTCGCGCTCGCCCCTCCGATGATCGTGACGCCCATGCGGTGAAAATCTTCGAGGGCCTGCTCGACGCGAGCGCTCCCCGACACATCGATGATCAAGTCCACATTTTCGAGGGCAAGCAGATCGCGATAGTCTGGGATGATGGGGATGTTGAGACGTTTCGCGAGTTTGATGCCCGCGGCTTTTGGATTGATCTCAGCAATCCCGACGATTTGCACGAGCGGGTCCTGGGCGAAAATTTCCATCAAGGCCGTCCCGCCGTGGCCTGCTCCGATGATAGCCACCATTGTCGCCCTGCCGCTGCGTTTTTTGGCGATCGCCGGTTTGGGTTTACGAATTCGAGCCGTCGGCATTCCAGCACCGTCCTTCATCAGAAGACATAGCAGATTACCATAGGGACAATGACGGGGACTAGGAAGATCGGTGGACGAAGGGGAAAGGAGAGTCTATTTTTCTCGGCGCTCGCGCGCCAAGACTTTCAATTCATCCATGAATTGGTCGATGTCTTTAAACTCGCGGTAGACCGAGGCAAACCGGACGTAGGCGACCTGATCGAGATTGTGCAATTCTTTCATCACTTCCTCACCGACCGCGTTGCTGGACAATTCGGTCTCGCCCATCTCCTGAATGCGCTTTTCTATTCGATCGGTGACGGCTTCGATCGTCGACACGCTGATCGGCCGCTTCTCGCAGGCCTTGGTGATGCCCGATAAAATTTTCTGATGATCGAACGGCTCCCGCCGCCCGTCTTTCTTGACGACCATTGGGAGGCTTTCTTCCACGCGCTCGTAGGTGGTGTATCGGCGCTTGCAGGAGAGGCATTCGCGGCGGCGGCGAATCACCTGGCCTTCTTTGGCCATGCGTGAATCGACAACTTTATCTTCCAAGTCATCGCAGAAGGGACATTTCACCGGAGTCCCTCGGTCACGCGGGAGATGCGCTGTAATCGTGAAACATGGGGAATCGTTTGCACAGCGCCTTCGATTGTTGGCGCACTTCGCGTTGCAACCGTTTGTCTTGCGGTTTGAGAAGAACTTTGTCGATGAGCGCGACAATCTCGCCCATATCTTTTTCCTGCATGCCCCGAGTCGAGACGATGGGCGTGCCCAATCGAATACCGCTGGCGACGGCCGGCGGCTTCTCATCGAACGGCACCGCGTTCTTGTTCACCGTGATCCCCGCCGCATCGAGGGCGCCTTCCGCGTCTTTGCCCGTGACATTTTTTGAGGAAAGATTCACCAACATCAAATGCGTATCGGTCCCACCGGAGACGACCTTGTAACCGCGTTCCACGAGACCGGAGGCCAGCGCCCGCGCGTTGGTCAGCACCTGCCGCTGGTAGGTCTTGAATGCGGGAGATAGGGCTTCATTCAACGCCACGGCCTTAGCCGCGATGACATGCATGAGCGGTCCGCCTTGCAGACCGGGGAAGATAATCTTATCGACGGCCTTCTGATGCTCGGCCTTGCACATGATAATGCCGCCGCGCGGTCCCCGGAGGGTTTTATGGGTGGTCGTCGTCACAAAGTCTGCATACGGCACTGGATTCGGATGCAACCCGGCCGCGATGAGGCCGGCAATGTGCGCGATATCGACCAAGAGATACGCGCCGACGGATTTGGCAATGGCTTGAAACCGCGGAAAGTCCAATGTCCGCGCGTACGCGCTCGCGCCGACGACAATCATCCTTGGACGGCATTCTTCCGCCTGGCGCTGGACAGCATCATAATCGATGACTTCCGTCTGCCGATCCACGCCGTAGCTAAATGAATGAAAGAGAATCCCCGAGAAGTTGACCTTGCTGCCATGCGTCAAATGGCCGCCTTGGGCCAGGTCCATACCCAAAATGGCGTCGCCCGGTTTCAGCACGGAGAGATAGGCCGCCATGTTGGCCGACGAGCCGGAATGCGGTTGCACATTCACGTGCTCGGCGCCGAAAATCTGTTTTGCGCGCTCGATCGCCAGACTTTCCACCGTATCGACATATTGACACCCGCCGTAATATCGCCGACCGGGATAACCTTCCGCATACTTATTAGTCATCAAGCAGCCTTGCGCCGCCAGGACGGCCGAACTGGCGAAATTCTCGGACGCGATAAGCAAGAGCTTTTCACGCTGACGCTTTTCTTCGGCGCGAATGGCGGCATATACGGCCGTATCGGTGGCCCGAAGCGCTTTCAATGACCCGACAGCTTCACTCATGACTGCACCTTTCGAAAGATGGCCATCATTCGAGACCATTGGCCTCGATGATCAGTGGATCGATCTATGATCCTGGATCTGCCGGTCGCAGACACCAAGAATTGACTGCTCGGAGAGGACGAGTCTGGTTATGCGGTTTCTGCCTCTGTTGCCGCCGCGGGCGCTTCGGCATCATGCTTTTTGACGACCGTGACCGAGATGCTTGCCGTCACCTGATGATGAAGCTTCACAGGCACCGTGACTGTTCCCAGCTCTTTGATCGGCTGCGCGAGCTGGATCTTGCGACGATCCACGGTAAATCCTTTGGCGGACAGTCCTTCGGCAATATCTTTCGCAGTCACCGATCCGAATAGCTTATCGTCCTTGCCGGCTTGCATTTCCATCGTGAGCGAGACGGCCGACATCTGCTTGGCGACGTCCTCGATCTCCGCGCGCTCCTTCTTGGCTTTCTCCGCCATCGTACGTTTGGCATGCTCGACGGCTTTGACGTTGCGCGAGCTGGCTTCCAACGCTTTCTTGCGAGGGAGGAGAAAGTTCCGGGCGAATCCCGTGGAGACCTCTAGAAGATCCCCCGTGTGTCCCACACCCTCGATATTTTCCTGCAAAATAACTTTCATATGGTCGCTCCTTAAATAACCCAGATCATCCAGGGATAGTACAAGAGCCACCGATTTTCCATGAGCCGGGCGTTCGCGTTGCACTCGACACGACCTTAGGAATTTCCTGGCTTTGAAGAACGAAAAGCATACTGGCCCGCACGGGCAAAAGTCAATTGAGCCTCGTGAGAAAGAAGCCTCGCTCTCACTGGACACTCCGTTACCGACCTGTCTAAGATGATGTGGTCCGTCACCATGACTTCCATCGTCCGGTAACCGCCTCGTCCATGAAACTCCTTGAAGCCTTGCAACATCTCACCGACCGTCTCACGAACGTACGTCACGACGACATAACTCAGCACTTGAGCACACCGTGCACCCCGACCACGACTCGTCTGATCTCCACGATCGGAACGATTCACCTCTATGAAATGACTCTGCCTGAGTCAATGACCCTTGATCAGATCCCCTTCGAAGATATGCCCGTCTCCATTCTTCCTCCTGACGGGAATGAGCCGACCGAAGGTTTTATCATCGGAAGTCGCGATCGGACGCTCTTCGTTCAAACTTTCGATCACTTCGGCCAGAACATTCCAGGACTGACCCTAATCCCCGACGCCGCCGGGTTTTTTGATACGGCCATCCAGCGACTCACCGCGATCATCCAGAAGCCGGAGGGCTATTCACTCGGCCCCGCCGAACGTTTAACCCCGTGGTTGATTCGAGATCAGGCCCAGGGCGAGCGATCCGCCGGAGGGACGTCAGCCGTCCTGACAACCATGTGGGGCGATGAGCTGCCCATGAGACGATCGAAATTGGCGACGGTGGTGGCCGATTTGGCTCGCGCTAATAAGCGCATGCTGATTATTTGCCCGGATCATCAGTCGGCCGACGAGCTGACCGGCACAATCGCGCGAACATTACGTGCCGCCGGCTTGACGTTCAAAAGCTTGCTCAGCCGCTACGAAATGGCGGTCGCTTCCCAGGCAGCCGGCATGCCTTTGACCGATCTCGGGTTTGAAGCGCAGATGCATCAGTTCTATGCCAAGTCGCGCGCGGAGAAGGCGAGTCTGCGCAAAAAGTACGAGCGCTTCCGAGAACTCACCCCGTTGTTAGCGTACAAAGCGGAGAAACAAAAAGATTTGGATGAAGTCAAACTGCTGGAATGGCGGCTGCTCACACAAGTAAGTGACCTGCAGGCCAAGATCAAAGAAATCGATGGCATCCTGGCTGAATACGAAGCCACGCCCATCTGGAAACGGCTCGCGCTCCAGGCCGTGGGAAAAAATGTCGAATCGTTGCCGGAATATCGAACGATCTACGACAAGCAGATCCAAGGCTTGATGGAGGAGGTCGAGACGGCGCAGCAACGAATCGCCGTGCTCAAACCCGAGGCGGCAATTCCAAAAGAAATGCGGCCGGAGTATCAAGAATTGAAGGAAGAGGTGACGCGGCTCGGAGGAACGAAAAAAATCCGTGAACTCCTGGCCGCAGAAGAAGGCACCAATCGACAGGCGTTCATCCAAAACAAACGCATCATCGTGACCACCGCCGCGCGCGTCGTCTCAGACCCGCTCTTCAACAAAGTGCGATTCGATGTATTGCTGATCGATGAAGCGCCGTTGATTCCTACCGCATACTTGTTGGCAGCCGCCGCCCTCACGCGAGAAAAAATTATCCTGAGCGGCAACACCCTGGACATTCCGACCCCCGACGTGTGGGCATCACCGCTGAAGCGAAGCCGAATTGGACCTCAAGCGTCGCCAGTTAGTTCATGACTAGATTCTCTTCCCCTATCTGGAAGTCATAAATCTTGACCCGCCAACGAATGATCGTGGATAATGCCGCTGTTCATGCTCCAGGATGCTCAAGAAGTTTCCAAACGGGCCGCTCAAAATGGCTTCCATCAAGGCCGCAGGGAGCGAGGAGCCTGAGGCGTACGAGTCGGTACGTTGAAGGGGACTCACGACCGAGAACGAAGATGGAGGACATTTTCAGCAGCCCGACAGGCCGAAGTGGCGGAACTGGCAGACGCACTAGATTCAGGGTCTAGCGCCCTCACGGGTGTCCGGGTTCAAATCCCGGCTTCGGCACCATTCCTCTTCAAGCGATTGATTTAGTGGTGGCATCTCACCTGGCCCTTGTGGCAGGTCGTATTTAGGCCGTACCGCACAGTCCAACCATGCTCACATTGTCTTATCTTTGCCGTGCATCGAACTTGCCAAAGGAATTTGAGAAAACCTACGATTCTACGTTAGTAGGAATCCAAGCACGCCTAGCGAATCGTGATCAACGGGTCTCAGGCGAAAAAACTGTCAAGGACCTGCCGTCCGTTGAGATAACCGAAGAGAAAGCCGCAAATGACCAAACCGAACAAGAGAGCCCGAAGGGGACTCTCTTCTCTCAATAGGCCGCTACTCTACCCGTATATCAAACATCTTTTAATTGAACCCATGAAAGCACTAGGCGCGCTTGGAGGGAATCAAGTCGTTACCTGTGGGCAGTTCTAGGGGATTTCTGAACCCTTGGTGGGCCGTCTGCGTCTGATGGTCTAAACAGACTGGTCTTTGTCGGCATCTTCAATCTGACGTCTCAACCGTTCCTCAATGCCTCGAATGCGGGATGAGAGCCGTCTACTCTCCATCGTAATCGTACGTGCGTCGATGGAAAGACTGGACATAGGATCAGTGGGACCGGCTTGGTCGACTTCCCGTCGAATGATGGCGTGGGTCACCACGGACAAGAGGACATCGACATCAACAGGTTTTAAAAGGACTGCGTAAGCCCCTTCCTGAAACGCTTTCTTTTCGAGCTCAAGTGTACCGTAGCCGGTCAGCAGAATGAACGGAATGTCGCGCCGCACGGCTTTACATTCCTTCAAGAATTCGATTCCGTTGAGGCCGGGCATACTGAAGTCGCTGACAATCGTATCGTACTGGATGGCTTGAACGAGCCGAAGAGCTTGCTCCGCACTGGAAGCCGTGTCGACTGTGATTACACAGGGAGACCGCGTGAATACAGCGGGCAGGGCGATTAAAAAGTTTTGATCATCGTCTATAAGCAGTACACGAGACATGTTAGGAATGTAGCAGAGGATTTCCAATCTTCGGGACTTTAATTCAGTCTTGAAGCGAATTAGCGTTACTCCTACAGCGGCGTGAGCGTCTGGCCTACGGAATGAAACCCGCACGACAGGAGAGGCGTGGAAACATTCAGGCCAGCTCAGTGGCATGGGTCAACAGTCGTGAACGTCTCAAGAGAGTGGGCAGCTAATCCATAACCGGCGGATAGAGGATCTCACGGTATTCCTATCAATCTCCCCGGATTGGTTGAAGTTGGCTCAGGCTTGTTGCCGAAGCCTTTACGGGTCTCATGAGTATTCAAGGAAACGGTCGCGGCTGGCTCATCAGTCTCGTCTGAAATCTGTGGACACTAGGTATAAACGCTTTGTATCAGAAGGGCAGCGTTGTGAAGATTCTGTGGATTGGCTGCGGGGGGATTGCGGTGATGTTACCCTCGTTATACCCTGACGGATTTTTACAGCAAATCAAAACGTGCAGTCACCTTCGTATAGCAATATCCGGTTCCACACCAGCTTCGATTGAAATATCTTTGACGCCTGCCTGAACCGCCATGCTCTCCATTGAGGCCCTCGCCTCTACCTGTGCGCCCTTGATCCTCTCTGGCGCTACGATCTGACTGTACTCAACCTTCGGATGACCTGAGAGGCTTATGTGTGCCTTCCCACGCGCCTGTGCTGAAGCGTAATCATCAGCCATCCGAACGAGGCCACACGTCGGGCAGGTGATGAGAATGGCAGTGGTGGGATGACGTTTCATGAATGCTCAACTACTCTATCGGCAGAATGAGAGCGTAAGTATAGCAGTGGGAGTGCGACCCGAGAAATACGGCCCTAGGTAGCATGCTTGGGGGGTGGGGTGAGCGAGGGATCAGGAGCCTTGGCAACGGTGATCGGCAGGCCTGCTGGTGCTTTGCCACTGAGTGCTTTGATGGCGTTGTCAGCGTGGTCATCCGAATCCATGACCACGTATCCATAGCGAAGGGAGTTGCCGCAATGGTCATTCACGATCCGGCACGAGACCACTGAACCATAGGGTGTGAACATTGCTCGTAGATCGGCTGTGGTGGTGGAGAGGGCGAAACCATCGACGATCAGTGTCGTTCTCAGTTCTATGGTAGGCACGAGTGGTACTATAGGTTTATTACGTATACTTGTCAACCAAGTCCAATACACACCCAGGCTTTCAGGACCATCGTCGCAGTACACTTCCACTGTACTTCGTGGTACAGTGCGATCAAGTGCACTCAAGACAAGCTATTGCTTCATCAAGTATCTGCTGAAGTCAACCTACATTAATGTCAGTAGGCTATTTCCTGGCTTCGGCACCAATACTTATCTGCGCTTTTGTTTTCCATCCACTTCCGCCCTGCCTGTCCCTTAAATCGTCAACGGATCGTCAACGGACGAGTGAAAAGCCGAAGAACATCCTTCGATACGTCATTGTGCACGAAATGGCCCATATCATTGAGCCCACGCATAGCGATCGCTTCATCGCCATCCTCGGCGAGCATTACCCAACCTGGCGAGAAGCACGTGCCGAACTCAACGACCCGAGGTCAGTAAGGAAATCGCGAACCGTCTCACCAGCATTTTCTTACGCGATGGGAAGGGCAAGCGTGCGGTGTACGGCGGAACGGACAAGTTTCAGTCGGATCCGCATTGGCGCGATTATCTTCAATTCTACGAGTATTTCCACGGAGACAACGGCGGCCGGCCTCGGTGCCAACCATCAGACCGGCTGGACCGGCCTGGTCGCGAAGATGATCGAGCTTTACGGCAGGTTCGATCCGAAGCAGCTTCTTCAGGAAGGAAAACGCGGGGCACATGCGGGAGGAAAGGCGGAGAAATGAAAGCGCAACCCATGCAAAGAATCTCGTGGGCGGGGGCCGTCGCCATGCTCATATGCACAGGTTGCGTATTTCAGGATGTGCGTACGCAACAGTCAAAGATGGAGACGTTTTGCAGAATAGACGGCTCCGTGAGCGCCGGCCAGGCGACGAATCCGGTGCTGGTCGGGTTGGTTCGCCACGATGGGGGCGACTTGGAGAATCGGGCGAACTGGAGCCTGGTCGACCATTTTGTGCTGGAGTCGCCCGGGCGCTGGATGTTTCGCGCCGGCCCAGGCACCTATGGGCTTGTGGCCTTCGTGGATCTCAATGCCGACGGCGTCTACCAACCGGGGGAACCGTTCATGCCCGTCGACACGAACGAATTGGTCACCTGTGACAGTCGCCACACCCATTCCGAACTGGCCCTCTTCATAACGGCCGAGGGGCGTTCGCGGATCGAAGGAGAGATCGATTTCATGAAATTCCAGGCTCGTACGGCGAACGTGCAATTGAATCAGAGCCTCGGCGCAATGACAGCCTACGGAGTGGTGACTACGTTCGAGGACCCGCGTTTCGGGGAAGAACACGCGACCAACAGCCTGTGGCGGCCATATGACTTTATCTTCGATATCGGCCCCGGCGTCTACTTCCTTGAGCCTTACGACGCTCATAAAATTCCAGTGCTGTTCGTTCATGGCATCAACGGCACGCCGACGAATTTTCGCTACCTTGTGGAGCATTTGGATCGAACGAAGTATCAGCCCTGGCTGTACTACTACCCGTCGGGCGTCCGCCTCTCCGGCATTGCCGACCATCTCGATCAGACGATGAAGGCGCTACAGCTGCAGCACGGCTTCATGCAGTACCATGTGATCGCCCACAGCATGGGAGGTCTGGTCTCGCGCGGGTTTTTGTTGCGGAATCAATCCGGGCAGAGTCGCCCGCGCGTCCCGCTGTACATCACGATCTCCACGCCATGGGCAGGGCACAAGGCGGCGGAAACCGGCGTCAATTACGCGCCGGCGGTGGTGTATGTCTGGAACGACATGGCTCCCCAGAGCGCCTATCTCACTGATCTCTTCTTCAGTAATCACAATGGCGTTCAGGCGCATCGGCCGCTACCGGCCGGTGTTGAGCATCATCTGCTCTTTGGTTACAAACACCGCGGACCCAAGCCCGGCGAGTGTTCCGACAGCACAGTCACGCTGGCGAGTCAACTGTATGCGGGCGCACAGGAGGACGCTAACCGGCTCTACGGTTTCGACGAGACACATATGAGCATTCTCGAGAGCATGGAAACTTCACGTCTAGTCAATCGGTTGCTCAATGATGCGTTCGCCTTGAGAGGAAAGCCAAACTGAACCATGTTGGGTTCTAAAATGAATGCCGGACAACCATTGAGTTATCCCCATTTCAATTTATTTTAACGTCAGTAAAACGTCCGTATTGCATGGGTCACAGAGGGTTCCCCAGTATCACTCATGCTCACATAGAAGAATGGAACTAATTGCCCATCAAGCAAAGGGAAAGTAAACTAATGGAAAATTGTCTCATTAAAAAAACCCTTGGAGCGAATCCCGGGCTTCGACACCAAACCATTCCCTGTACAAAGTTATCGTGGGGTTAGACAACTACGCTGGCAGGCAGTGTTATTACAGTGTTAAGGGCTGCGTCTAATCGCTCCACCTTCCTGTACCGAAAGAACATTTCTACGCAGGAATGGCCGACGATCTTCATGATCGTCTCCGTATCTACTCCCGCGTCGGCAAGATTCGTTACGGCACAATGGCGTCAGTCATGAAATACAAAGGTCAATCCCTTTGCGGCAAGTTAGGATTTCCGGAGCTCAGGCAAAAACATCGCGCCTGGGGCCCCATCTCTGTTCGCTCAATGCAGTAATTACAAATATTAGTGTCAGTGAATGGCGCACGAAGGGGGGCGATTCTAAGAAGGCACCTTTGTTATCGGATGCGTCGGACGTTGCTGGGTCAACCGAGCAAGGCTGGCACGGCGGACAGCTCGGTGATGATCACTTCGGCCCAACCGTTCAAGTAGCTGAGTGGAGATATCGGGGCGCGCCACCACAGTCAGGCGAATGATTGGCTCCTGGTCTTGAGCCAATTCCTCTAGGAGGGTGTCCGGGCAACGCGGATGACGTGCCACAGTCAGTCTGACGGAAATGGCTTTGTCGTGAGCCAACAGAGTCAGAATCTCTGGTGGCACGTTTGGATGCGCGGCAAGCGTTCGCCGGACGACCGGTGACGGATCGTTTGACAACGGGAACCATAGAAGCCCCGGCATGTGGGGCCGTCGTGCTAATGCACGTCGGACAAGGGGATTCGAATCCTCGGCCAAGAGAAGAAGGACGAAGGGATTCGTCTCGGGATCACAGGCGACCAAGCGCCGCAATGGTGCCTCCTTCGCATCCGCAAGCTCACCCAACACCGACTCAATCTGCATCGCGGCCCTCACCCCAGCTTCTATCATTCTTGTCGGCACTCGATGCGTGAGTCTTGAATCGAGAAGGATAGATAATACCAACCCCAATGGCACAGGGGCTGTATCCCTCCGTCGGTGGACTACTAGAGTTGCACTATGACCGAAGTTTCGAGCGTGAACCGCCCGGTGGGTCATCTGGGAAGACGTGTCCGCCGCGAGTAGGCTGTACACACTGCTACGCGACCACATCCAACTGTACTACTGCACTTGACGTAGTCCTATATCTTACATAATATCCCGTCTAAATCGATCCTTCTCAATCGCTAGTCACAACCACGGAGGCTATCATGCCGAACAGAGCAAGCCGGACGATGAAGTGTTCGCGCTGTCACAATCTGCTATTTCCCGTTGCCTTAGAGAAGCATGACTCCGGCCTACGATGGTTGAGGGCATGGCGTTGTTACGCGTGTGGCAATGTGATTGATTCAATCATCCTCCGGCATCAAAACGGGTCAGCGTGATTCGGCACATCGACGTGTAACGTGAGGGACGCGCCAAGCTGAGGGGGTTGGTGCAGCCCACCTTATATCCGCCCGAAAGAATATAGAGTACACGCCCCTGAAAATTTGCCAAATCCTTACGCTCCAAAGCAATGGCCACCGATTTTGAAAACGTCCGAAAATACGTCTCCGCATTTGAGACGTATCCCAAAGTGATGTGACCGGGCAGTTTCTTGGGGTATGCCGGGGGCTTTGATCAAAATGCAAGGAACAGCTCTGCCAACCTGCTGCGTTTCATCTAGCCGTAGCCCTGGTGGGCCGTAGGGCCAACTGCCTTACGAGTCTTACCGGGTTGTTGATGCTGACGGATTAGGTTATGGTGAGCTTACATGAAACATATGCCTATGGAAACGGACGATGCTTACGTGTTCGGACTGCGGCGTGCCCCATCGGCAGTCCACAACGCGCGCGCTTGGTCGGTGCATGAGCGTCTAAAAGGTGCGCTGGCAGCGGCGGCGGCAGCAGGTAGGCCAACGACGAGGGGGAATACCGGTGAGGCAGGATGCAGGCAAGGATGAACGAACAGCGCGCAGCCCCTCGCCTGGATCGACCCAAAGATGAGTTTTGATAACGGCGATGAAACGGCGGCGCACACGCGGATTTGCCCCCTGTGCTTTATCCAGGTTCCCTCAAATGAGGCGGTCAAACTCCGCCTGCCGGGTGCTCTTGATGGGGTATTGTGGCTTCATGCAGTGTGCTTTCAAGCCGCCTAATACCGCTCACTGCCGAACTCCTGTTGCGATATGAAACCGAAGTCAGCCACCAGTGCTCCATAGCAGAGTTCGAACCCTGTCCCGATGGGATCGAACATACCCCGACCAGGCTGAACACCTCCCTCCGATTTTCAACGTCTGAAAATCTGTTCCCGCGTCTAAGACGCATCCAACGTGACGTGCCAGGCCATTTTTTTTCGGCCGGGTAACTCAGCGCGACACGTGCGCCGTAACCTTTGAGGCTTGGCATATGCGCCTTGCAGGTACCATCTTCGTCTGGGATACAAGCGGCTCCTAATATCGTGGTGCATTGAAGTGGCGTTGGAACAGATGGCGGTGGGTCGAATGTTGCGGGCCCGCCCGTACGGAAGAGTGTGAGACGGTTTGTTGAGGTGGAGACAGTGGGCGGGGCACGGGGCAGATGTGTTAGTAGGAGGCGACCAGCAAACGCCGCAAGTAATCGTACCAGCTCCTTTTTTGCCGTATTGTCATGAGAGCAAACCGTCTGTAAGCTGCCACGCTAATTGATAACAGGCCAGTATGATGAAACACAAAGCGCCGAATCATAACCACGGCATCGGGTATTGCGGTGGGGTCGTATTATCAATGCCGTGATCTAGTGCCTAGAGATCCGCCCGATCCCCGGTTTTCGGAAACGACACCGCCCTGCTGACATATCGATTCGTAGAACTCGCCGAAATCGAATCTGGCGCATCAAGTGGAGACAACCCTTCGACGCTTGGCCTCTCTATGCCCAGGCCAACCAGATTACATTTTCAAAACTTGTTGTGCGAAGGTCGACATCTGCGCGGCGCAAAATGCACAGAAAGATCCAGTG
>Ga0207651_10000075_pt1 | contig 45705 bp, 50 predicted proteins | sample KBSM23metaG_FD_184328 | JGI IMG/M metagenome (GOLD analysis project Ga0207651, IMG submission 184328) | Miscanthus rhizosphere microbial communities from Kellogg Biological Station, Michigan, USA - KBS M2-3 metaG (SPAdes) (version 2) | ecosystem: Host-associated > Plants > Roots > Rhizosphere >... | reverse complement strand
GACCATTGCGCAAGATTCCCAAATGCGCGGGCTTAATTCATCGATGCACGACGATCCGCGGCGTTTGTTGCTGGCGTCCCGTCTGGAGCGCGACGACGTCGCCGCCCTCCTCAAACCGTATGGGTTTCTCGATGCTGCGCGCGCCGATGCCAATATCCAGTCCATGGCGGGTGAGCCGAGATCGCGAGAACTCCTCGCTCCATTACTACAGGAAATGCTCCAGGCCATTGCCGAAACCGCCGACCCCGATCAGGCGTTGACGCATTGGGATCGTTTTATTCAGACCGCAGGGAACCGGGTTCAATTCTTTCAATATTTGGCAAGTACGCCAAGGATGGTGCATCTGCTCTGCACGCTGTTCGGCAATAGTCCATATCTGGCGCAGACGCTCATCCGCGATCCACTGCTGGTGTACTGGCTCGCTGAAGAACAGGTCTTGACCAGATGTCCGTCGCGGCAGGCACTCACGTGCGCGTTGAAGACGATGTTAGAGAATGTTGCGGCGCTGGAATTAAAACTGGATGCGCTTCGGCGATTCAAACGGCGTGAGATGCTCCGCATCGGCGTGCGGGATCTGTTACGGCTCAGTTCCGTTCGAGAGACGACGGTAGCCTTATCGGAACTTGCGACGGTGCTCATTCAAGCCGCCTATGAAATCGTTCAGGCCGACTTGCAACGCCGGTATGGAAAACCGATGCATCGCGAGCGCACCGGACAATGGGTTGAGACAGGATTTACCGTGATCGGCATGGGCAAGCTTGGCGGCGACGAACTGAATTATAGTTCGGATGTCGATTTGATCTATGTATACGCCTCCGATGAAGGCGAGACACGTTCGCGCCATGGACGACATGCGCAGTCGATTGCAAACGAAGAGTATTTTGAATATGTGGCGCGCGACCTGACGAAGGCGCTCACCGAACCGACGCATGAAGGCATGGTCTTCCGTGTCGATCTCCGTCTCCGCCCGGAAGGAACAGTGGGATCGCTCGCGGGATCGATCGCGCGCTATCAGCAGTACTATCGAACGAGAGGGCAAGGGTGGGAACGTCAGGCGATGTTGAAGGCCTGGCCGATCGCGGGTGACGAGTCAGTGGGGAAGGCGTTTCTTCGCATGATACGGCCCTTTATCTTTGGCTCTGAAAAGAAATCGAATGGTCCGGCGGGGATCGTCGAACAGATCAAGCGTATCAAGGGCATGATTGATGAGAAGATGGCCGACCGCGGGCACGAACGCCGGAATGTAAAGTTGGGCATTGGAGGCATTCGGGAAATCGAGTTTCTGGTGCAGGCGGTGCAGATGCTGTATGGGGTGCGTCTTCGAGCCATTCTCGACAGCAATACGCTTGGAGCGTTGGAGCGATTTCAGCGGCGCGGCTTGCTCTCGAAGGTCGAATACGAAGGACTCACGAATGCCTATGTGTTTCTGCGCGACGTCGAGCACAAACTTCAAATGGTTCACGACCTGCAGACCCACGCGTTACCTGACTCACCGGATGAACTCACGCGCTGTGCAATTCGCCTAGGCTATTCATCAAGCGATCGCGAAAAGGCGATGGCAACATTTCTGAAAGATCACCAGGCGCACACAGAGTTGGTCAATGGACTATTTAAGGAATTTCTTGGAAAGTCCGATCGCTTATCTGGAGTTCCTGAAAAACCAAGACAAGAGATGGCTGACGAGGATCGCGCACCAAGAAGGAAGCGCCTCCTGTGATTGGCTGGGCAGAGGCTTGGGCGGCCCAAAAACAATCATTATGAAAATAGGATATACGATGTCGTTATTGTTTGTTCTGCTCACGCTGGTTTTTCTTCCTGCCTCAGCGCATGCGTTTCCCATCAGCAGCGCAGCTTGGTCTAGTTCGGACTGGGAACAACACTGCAAGGATGTCAGGACAACATTTAATCGTGATCGCCCGTTGGCCACGGATCGCCTGACGCTGACCACCACGGACCCGCGACTCCTGGATTTTATCTATTGGGTGTGGGCGAATAAAATTCTTGAGCATCAGGTTGAACAGGTCGGTGGAACGGAATGGGAGGGGTCCAGGGATGGCGTGATTTTCCATTGGGCTCCGGGCTCTCGATGGGAAACCCATACCATCGCGCCCTTTGATCATGTCATCCATCACATTGCAGATGAGCACCACTGGCGGGACAACATGTTTAAGGAGTTTTTCGAGAAGTTTGGACCGGTAGAGGGCGTAAATATCAAGAGTCGGTTATCTCTCGATGAGTCGCCGACATGGGAGCAATTTCTCGAGCATATTGGTGGGCCCGAGAGTCCCTACTATCGTTTTGTTTTTCACCAGGAAAGTACCATCGATCCACAACGCCGCGTCGTGACGATGTTTGGAGGGCAGGGAGTGCTTTTCGAGTATTCCTTCGAGCGCTATTTGCAGGAAGCGGCGGAAGTGCTCACCGATTGCAAGGCCTACCAATTCTTCCAGTTATTCGATTCGTACGGGCCTGGCTTTGCTTCGAAGGTGGGATGGGCTGGACAGTCTCTTCCGAAGAACTGAAGGCTAAGCCAGTCGTCACACCACGCTACCCCTTTGAGCGGATTCCCCAGCTCCCCTCGCGCCCCGCCAGTCTCGGGCCTAGGTTGTTTACTACCTGGGTTAGTTCGTCCCGGCCTAATAAGCCCTATTACCGCGTCTTTAACGTCTTGCAGTTTTGTAAGCGTTAAAGTATAATGGGGCTGCCTAAGTTCCTACAGTAATCAAGCCTCGGTCAATTTTTCTTCCGAGGTTAGAAATCGGAGCCGTTCTATGGGATGCGAAACCACCTCTAACGTTTCCACGAAGTCTCTTGTTCCAACACGGGAAATCCTTCTTGTGGACGATGATGCGGGATTGCTTGAAGTCTTTCCGCAAACCATCGAATACCACCTTGCCCAGGTCAGAGTGACGGCATGTGACTCTGCCGAGGCTGCGTTGCGGCATATCCATTCGGGTCACTATGATCTGGTCATTACGGACCTAAATATGCCAGGCATGAAAGGCCTGGAGTTCACCCGTCGCGTCAAAGCCCTCTGCCCCGAGACAGCCGTTCTCATCATTACCGCCCATGGTGACGAGGAGGTGCAGCGGGAAGCCGTACGGGCAGGGGCTGATGGTTTTATCCGAAAGCCCTTTGATCGAAATCAAGTGACGGTCTCCGTAGAAGAAGCCCTCCAACGTTCTTCACGCCCTCGATAGATCCCGCATTGCAGCAGTCAAGAAAATGAAACTCCAATGCACGTTACGACCATTCTCACTCAATGCCTTCGCCGTTCTTGAGTGTTTGATCTTTTAAGAAGTTCGAGCCGGTAGAGTGCGTGAATATGAAGGGCCGGTTGTCTGTCGCTTATTTTATCCGGCGATTAACAGAGATAAGTAAGAGCGAGTTATGAGAAGTGAGGAATCATGGGAATGATATGCAGCATCTCGTTAGCAGTACCGACAGTCTAGGGTACAAGGCTTTTACTTTTATGAGAAATCTGCTCCGCTGGCTTTGATCCCTTCTGTTTGCCGCCGTAGACGTTCTACCTCCTTCTCGAGCTCGATCAGTTTCAATTCACGGCCCACGACGACATCGTGGAACTGTTCTAACTCAGCGATTCGTTCCTCAAGTAAACTGTTCGCCTCTTTAAGCTCGGCGGTGCGTTCTAAAACCCGTTTTTCTAGTATGTCTTTTGTTGCCCTGAGCGACTCTTCTGTTTCGCGACGATCCGTTAAGTCGCGTGTAATCTTGGCATAACCTCGAAGATGCTTCGAATCATCAAACAGGGCCGTGATGATCACATTGGCCCAAAATCGACTGCCGTCTTTACGGACACGCCAACCCTCGTCTTCCACTCGGCCGTGTTCCCTCGCCTGTTTTAGGAGCGAGCGAGGCCTGTTCGCCTGCCGATCGACCTCGGTATAGAAACGTTCTATGTGTTGGCCGATGATCTCCTTTGCGCGATAGCCTTTCAGCAACTCGGCCCCGCTATTCCAAGTCACGATGTGGCCGTTTGGATCGAGAGCGAAAATCGCATAATCCGTAACCCGATCAACGAGTAGCCGAAATAACTCTTCCGATTGCTCAAGATCATGGAGATGGATCTTTTCGCCTCTATTGGATTTGGGATTCGACATCTGTCTTCTCCATCTACAACAACAGGCTGCGTCGTGACCGTAGGATAGCATATGGCAGCAAAGAACCGAATATGCACGCTCAAATGCGACCACCATGACCCAGAAACAGAAACGGCCGGATGGCTTTCACCACCCGGCCGTTTCCAGACTACTGAAGCTGAGCGCTTTGCAGCTCTCGCTTAGTACATGTCGTGCATGTGACCGCCGCCGCCGCCCGGCATGCCGGCTGGTTCTTTCTTGTCGTCCGGCAGTTCGGTGATCATGACTTCGGTGGTCAGCATCAAGCCCGCGACGCTGGCCGCGTTCTGCAGCGCACTACGTGACACCTTGGTCGGATCGATGATCCCGGCCTCGATCATGTCCACGTACTCTTCGTTGGCCGCGTTGAAACCGAAGGATGCCTTGGTCTCTTTGCGGACCTTATCCACGACAACCGATCCTTCTACGCCGGCATTCTCGGCGATCTGGCGAATCGGCTCTTCGAGAGAGCGTCGGACGATGTTCACGCCCACTTGCTGCTCTGGCGCGAGTTTGAGTCCGTCCAGCGCCTTCAGACAACGGAGATAGGCCACGCCGCCGCCCGGCACGATGCCTTCTTCGACGGCTGCTTTGGTCGCATGCAACGCGTCTTCAACGCGTGCTTTCTTTTCCTTCATTTCCGTCTCGGTCGCTGCGCCGACGTTGATGACCGCCACGCCGCCGACGATCTTGGCGAGCCGCTCCTGGAGCTTCTCACGATCGTAATCGGACGTGGTCTCGTCGATCTGCGCCTTGATCTGCTTCACGCGGCCCTCGATCTTCTTCGGATCGCCATAGCCTTCGACGATCGTTGTGTTGTCCTTGTCGATCGTGACGCGCTTGGCTCGACCGAGATCGGTGAGCTTCACGTTCTCGAGCTTGAGGCCGAGTTCTTCGGAGAGCATCTGTCCGCCGGTCAACGTCGCGATGTCTTCCAGCATGGCCTTCCGGCGATCGCCGAAGCCAGGGGCCTTGACAGCAGCCACGTTCAGCGTGCCGCGCAGCTTGTTGACCACGAGGGTCGCCAACGCTTCACCTTCCACGTCCTCGGAGATGATCACGAGGGGCTTGCCCATTTTGGCCACTTGCTCAAGCAAGGGCAGGAGGTCCTTCATGCTGCTGATCTTCTTTTCGTTGATCAGGATGAACGGCTCTTCGATGGAGGACTCCATCCGCTCTGCATTGGTGACGAAGTATGGGGAGATGTAGCCGCGATCGAACTGCATGCCCTCGACCACGTCCAAGGAGGTGGTCATGGACTTGGCTTCCTCAACCGTGATGACACCATCCTTGCCGACCTTCTCCATCGCCTCGGCAATCAGTTCGCCGATCGTCGGGTCGTTGTTCGCGGAAATCGTGCCGATCTGGGAAATTTCTTTCTTGTTCTGGCAGGGCTTGCTCATTTTCTTGAGCTCCGCCACGACGGTCTCGACCGCCTTATCGATGCCCCGCTTGATGTCCATCGGATTGCCACCGGCGGTGATGTTCTTCGCGCCCTCGCGATAGATGGCTTGGGCAAGCACGGTCGCGGTGGTGGTGCCATCACCGGCGATATCGCTGGTCTTGCTGGCGACTTCACGGACGAGCTGGGCACCCATATTTTCATACGGGTTCTTGAGCTCGATTTCCTTCGCGACGGTCACGCCGTCCTTCGTAATGGTCGGGGCTCCGAACTTCTTATCGAGAATTGCATTCCGGCCCTTGGGGCCGAGGGTCGCCTTCACGGCATCGGCGAGCTGGTTGACGCCCTTCAGGATCGCGGCCCGCGCCTGATCGCTGTACAATAATTGCTTTGCCATCGTTCTCCTCCGTTATCGTTAATCGTGTCGTCTGGTTCGGCAGACAGTTATGACGTGAAAACTCCGAGAATGTCCTCTTCCTTGAGAATGAGGCAATCTTCATCTTCGATTTTCAGCTTGCTGCCTGAATACTTATCGAACAGAATTTGGTCTCCAACTTTCACATTCTTGACGTCTTTTCCGACGGCTTGAATGCTGCCTCGTTGGGGTTTTTCCTTCGCGGACTCAGGCACATAGATCCCACCGGCCGTGCGCTCCATCTCCTCGGTGTAGGTCACGAATACGCGATCCCCCAAGGGTTGAAACCCTTTTGCCACCTTACTCTTTTCCTTCATCTCAGTAGCCATAAACCTCCTCCTTACAATGAGCCGAATCGGTTGTGAAACGTGTGTATGCCGGGATTAGCCGAACTTCCCAGGCGGGTGTAACGGGGCATTAGATAGTGCCGATATCGGTCAAGTCAAGAGGACTACTTCATTTTGTTTCGAGAAAAGTTCAATGCCTCGGAGTGGCAGGGGGTGATCTCGCCGTTGAATGAGGGTGAAGGCCTTTGGGATCAAGATCTTAATTGGTCGAAGTCTTTGACCTCCTTCTGCAGGTATTCTCGTAGGCGCTTGATCATGCGGGCTTCGAGCTGGCGCGTCCGTTCCTTGGTAATTCCGTATTTCTGCCCTAAATCTTCGAGGGTCACCGGCGTTTCCGATAACACGCGATTGCGTAGGATGTCCTCTTCCCGTTCTCCGAGCGTCTTGGTAAAGGATGCCAATTTCTCGCGAAACAGATCCAGAAGCTGCAGCTTTCCCAGCCGTTCGTCAACGCCCTGTTCTTGGGACGGCAATACATCCAATAAGGTGCCATCGGAATCTTCGCTCAGCGGCTGATCCAGCGAGAGCTCCCAACTGCCGAGCCGTTGATCCATTTCGATGACATCGCGTTCGCGAACGTTCAGCCGATCCGCCAGCAGTTTAGTGTCCGGCGCAAAGCCTTCGCGCTCAAGCTTGGCCTTCTCCTTGCGCAGATTATAAAAAAGCCGCCGCTGATCCTGGGTCGTCCCCACTTTCACCAGACGATAGGTATTCAGAAGATAGCGCAGGATATAGGCGCGGGCCCACCAGGCGGCATATGCATGAAAGCGGACATTTTTCGTGGGATCAAACTTCTTGATAGCCTGCATTAGCCCCACGTTGCCTTCCTGGATCAAGTCCATATGGTCAGCGCCGGTGTGGAGGTATTCATAGGCAATGGCCACCGAGACGCGAAGATTGGCCAGAATGAGTTTGACGGCGGCCTCCCGGTTCCCTTGCGTCTGGTGTTCGTGAAAGAGGCGCAGCTCCTCCTCTTTGGTCAGGTAGGGATAGCGCCGCACCTCCGCCAAATAGTGCTGAAGCGTCGTGACGGGAACGACGGCGGTGGACAGCCCCGCGCCATCTACCCCTTCAGGCCGGGTGGGGAGGGACTTTGCATCATAGGCACTATCGGCCGCGCCATCGGATTCCGGCGTCGGTTCAAGCTCATCATCCGTCTCGGTCTCAACGGCGGCCTCTGCCGATTCCACGATTTGCTTTTTCGATGACTTTGCCATGGGTCCTCTAATCAAACTTTGATTATAAACGGAACGGGAAGAGAGAACATAGTTTCATCTGAGAGGGTCGTGCGCCCTCAAAATGCGTACGTAGTCACCGAGTTCGAGAAGTTGCCGCTGTAGGGCGGCTAGGACTATAGTGTCGCCCGGTCGTCGGGCTTTGTGGATTCCTCAAAAACGGTGCCCATGCATACTCATCTTCTTGGTGTGTTGAAGAGCGGACATTGGCCGACGCTCATGGGAGCTTGGTTGCACCTGACGTTGAGCTTTATGGTTTGGCTATTAATCGGCGCATTGGGGGTACCGATCGCGACGACCTTCGGCTTATCTGCCACCGAAACTGTCACGGCGCTGGCCGTCCCTCTTTTGGGCGGCGCGCTCTTTCGGGTGATGGCGGGATGGTCCTGCGACTGGTTTGGGGCCAAGCGCACCGGTGTTGCGGTACTACTATGCGAATTGGTCGCCGTGATATGGGGATGGCTGGGTATTCAGTCGTATATCGACCTGCTCCTCGTGGGATTGGTGCTGGGGATCGGAGGCGCAAGTTTTGCCGTGGCGCTGCCGCTGGCGGGGCGAGCGTATCCACCGGCTCATCAAGGAATGGCCCTGGGCTTGGCCGCCTCCGGCAATATCGGGACGGTGTTCATTGCGTACTATGCGCCTCGATGGGAACAGATGATCGGCTGGCGCAATGTGTTCGGGTTGATGGCCATTCCCGTCGTCGTGACCTCGGCGGTCTTTCTCGCATTGGTCCGAGACGATCGTGCGGTCGGTCTCCGTAGTGTTTCTGAAGGCGATCGCACGGTGCGCTGGTGGCATGCCGCCGCGGCACTCATTCGGCATCGCTCCATGTATTGGTTGTGCAGCATCTATGGCGTGACGTTTGGAGGATTTGTCGGACTGTGCAGTGTTCTGCCGCTGTTTTTTCATGATAACTATGGAATGAATCTCCTTTCTGCCGGGACGATGACGGCGCTCTGTGGTTTTGCTGGAAGCGTCATTCGCCCTCTCGGTGGATATGTCGCGGATCGGATCGGCGGCCTGGCGAGTCTGCGCATGGTGCTTCCGTTGATTGTGTTGACAGTGGCGAGCATCGGATATTTACCTTCACTTGAATGGTGCGTGCCCTTCATGATTGTCGCGGTGGGCATGATGGGCTTTGGAAAAGGTGCGGTCTTTCAGATCGTCTCTCACCGGTTTCGCTCACAGATCGGATTGGCGTCCGGCCTAGTGGGGGCGGCGGGAGGCCTCGGCGGGTTTTTCGTGCCGATTGTGTTGGGCACCTTGAAAGACATAACGGGAACGTATCGCACCGGATTCTGGCTGTTTGCCGTTGTCGCCGCGATCGCATGGCTCAGCACCATGCGGCTGCGGGGCATTATTACCGAACGTCCGTAAACGGATGGGTCGCGATTGACATTCAAACGAGAAAAGATTTAAGTGATTGTATGTTGAAAAGCAAAGGCAAGTCCAGGGCGCGCAAGCCTCTAAGATCTCAGTTCGACAGCATCGAACAGGCCCTTAAAGATATCAAAAAAGGGCGATTCGTCATCCTCGTGGACGATGAAGACCGTGAGAATGAAGGCGACCTGGTGATCGCGGCCGAGAAGGTGACGCCGCAGGCCATCAACTTCATGGCCAAACACGCCCGCGGCCTCATCTGTCTGGCGTTGACTCCCGAGCGCGTCGAAGAGTTACACCTGTCGCCGCAGACGCATGAAAATACGGCGACCTTCGGCACGGCATTCACCGTTTCGATCGACGCCCGGCGCGACATCACCACCGGCATTTCCGCCGCCGACCGGGCCACGACGATTCACGTGGCGATCGATCCCAAAAGTAAGCCGGCCGATCTTGCGCGTCCCGGCCACATTTTTCCTTTGAAAGCGCATAAGGGCGGTGTGCTCAGACGCGCGGGGCAGACCGAAGGTTCGGTAGATCTGGCGCGGCTGGCGGGTCTTAACCCGGCCGCCGTGATCTGCGAGATTATGAACGAAGACGGCACCATGTCGCGGGTGCCGGAGTTGGCCATGTTTGCCAAAGCGCACGGATTGAAAATGGTGACGATCAAGGCGCTGATCGAATATCGCGTGCGCCGGGAGACGTTTGTTCGGCGGGTCGCCAGCGCTCGAATGCCGACCATCTTCGGTGAATTCGAAGCGGTGGCGTTCGAAAACGAGATGGACGGCGGCACCCACATCGCGCTCGTGAAGGGACCGACGGATGATCCGATGGGGACCCTGGTCCGCGTGCATTCCGGCTGCCTGACCGCGGATGTCTTCGGGTCGTTGCGCTGCGATTGTCGCGATCAATTGGAGCGCGCCATGGAAATGATTCAGAAAGAGGGCCGCGGCGTCCTGCTCTATCTCAATCAGGAAGGCCGGGGAATCGGGCTGCTCAATAAGATCAAAGCGTACAATCTACAGGACGAGGGCAGCGATACGGTCGAGGCGAATTTGCAATTGGGATTCAAGGCGGATCTGCGCGATTACGGGACCGGCGCTCAGATCCTCATGAATCTTGGCTTGCATCGGATCCGACTCATCACGAATAATCCACGCAAGATTGTCGGCATCGAAGGCTACGGCCTGAAAGTCGTCGAACGCGTGCCGATCGAGATCGCGCCGCGAGCCGCGAACGAGCGGTATCTGCGTACAAAAAAAAATAAACTCGGGCACATCTTGAAAAAAGTGTGATCAGCTGAAAATGACTCCAACGTAAGGGGTCAGTTGGCGTGATCTTTCCGCGTGATAGCGACCTTGCCCGGTGCCACACTGACAACGATTTCTACAGAGATCTCGAACACGAATGAAATTCCGCAAAGGCACGCATGATGCGACGGGATTACGCGTCGGCATCGTGGTTAGTAAATTTAATAAGTTCGTCACGAGCCGGCTGTTGACGGCGGCCGTGGAGACGTTAAAGAAGGCGGGCGCGATGGACGAGGCACTTGAAGTGGTTCGCGTGCCCGGCGCCTTTGAGATTCCCTTGGCGGCGCGAGCCTTGGCGCGAACCGGCCGGTTCGATGCGGTTGTCTGTCTGGGGGCGGTGATCCGAGGGGAGACGCCGCATTTCGATTACATCAGCGCCGAGGCCAGCCGGGGTATCGCGCAGATCGCCTTGGAGTGCGATCTTCCGGTCGTGTTTGGGGTATTGACGACCAATACGGTCGCGCAAGCCATCGAGCGCGCCGATCCTGCCAAGCATAATCGCGGGGCGGAAGCGGCTCGCACGGCGATCGAGATGGTCACCATCTTGCGCGATATCCGAGACACGCAACCGGCACGCCGTTCGACCGCCGCTACAAAACTCAAGACCGCAAGGAAGAGAGCCTAGATGGGAAGCCGGCGGCAATCGCGAGAGCGAGCCCTTCAGGTCCTCTTTCAATGGGACATTCACGGCAACACCGACCACTGGCTGGAAGATTTCTGGGAACAGAATGACACCGCAAGCGAGGTCCGGCAGTTTGCCGATCGCCTGGTAGACGGCGTGATGACCCATCACCAGGAATTGGATCGATTGATCGGCGCGCATGCCACCAACTGGAAAGTGTCGCGCATGCCGGTGGTCGATCGCAATATTTTGCGCGCTGCCCTGTACGAGCTGCTGTGGATGCCGGAAGTGCCGGCCAAGGTCACGGTGAATGAAGCCATCGAGCTGGCGAAGCAGTTTGCCGACGACGAAACGAAACGATTTGTGAATGGGGTGCTGGACCATATTATCGAGACCGAGCCGCGTCTGGCGGACAAGCGCGGTGAGTTGAGCAACGGCGCAACGCAACCCAAGAGTCCGGGCACGACGAGCGGAGCACACGGGTCATGATCGAACGATATACCCGCCCTCGCATGAAGGCCATCTGGGATCTCCGGCACAAGTATGAGATTTGGTTGGATGTCGAACTGCTGGCATGCGAGGCTTTGGAACGGACCGGCGAAGTGCCGCGCGGCGTCTCGGCTCGCGCCCGCAAAAAGGCGTGCATCGACGTCGGCCGTATCGCGAAGATCGAGCAGGTCGTCAAGCACGACGTGATTGCATTCTTGGAATCGCTTGCCAAGTCCGTCGGACCCGAAACGCGCTTTCTCCATAAAGGGCTGACCTCCTCGGATATCGTTGATACCTCGTTGGCCGTCCAGATGACGGAAGCGATGGATCTCATTCTTGCGGACGTCGACGACCTGTTGGACGCGCTGAAGGCGCGCGCGCTGGAACATCGGGAGACCGTCATGGTCGGCCGCTCGCACGGAATCCATGGGGAGCCGGTCTCATTCGGCTTCAAGGTGGCGATCTGGTATGAGGAGGTGCGCCGCCATCGCGAGCGCCTGCGGGCGGTGCGCGAAGATATCGCGGTCGGCAAACTGTCCGGCGCGATGGGGACGTTCGCTCACCTCGGTCCGGAAGTCGAAGAGTATGTGTGCACCAAGCTCGGGCTCAAGCCTGATCCCGTCTCCAGCCAAATCGTGCAGCGCGATCGACATGCGGCGTACCTGTCCGCTCTGGCCCTGCTCGCGGCGAGTATTGAAAAATTTGCGGTGGAGATTCGTCATCTGCAGCGCACCGAGGTCTTGGAAGCCGAAGAGTATTTTTCGGAGGGGCAAAAAGGGTCGTCGGCAATGCCGCACAAACGCAATCCTATTGCGTCGGAAAATCTCTGCGGCCTGGCAAGGATGGTGCGCGCGAATAGTCTGGCGGGCCTGGAGAATGTGGCGCTGTGGCATGAACGGGACATCAGCCATTCCTCGGTCGAGCGGATCGCCATGCCGGACAGCACCATTCTTATTGATTATATGCTCGCGCGATTCACTGACCTCATCAAACATCTGCTGGTCTATCCGGCGCGCATGCAGCAGAATCTCGATCTGACCGGCGGGCTCGTGTACTCGCAGCGACTGCTATTAGAGTTGATTGAGGGAGGCGCGCAGCGCAAGGATGCGTATGAAGCGGTGCAACGCAATGCAATGCTGGCCTGGGAAGGGGCGCGTCTCCCGGGAAAAGAGTCCGTCTTGGCGGACTTGGGACGGGCGGGTGGAAATAAGTTGCCCGGGGGGGGCGGGTGGCATAGCGGCCGCGCGGGTTTCAAAGAACTGGTCGGTAAAGATCCATTGATTACGAAATATCTGACCCACGAGCAAATCGAGTCTTGTTTTGATCCCGCGCATTACCTTCGTCATATCAATACCATCTATCGACGTGTCTTCGGCATGGATGAACGTCAAGGAAAACGGCGCATGGCACGCACTCGAAAGCAACGCCGGTAGCGATGTCCGACTCCAGTTTACACATTCGATGCGGCGACGATATTCTCGCCACGCTGAAAGAGGCCGGCTTGCCGGGAGAAATGATCCGGTGGGCGGATGCCCTGTGCCAGGGTCCGACTCCGGCCGGTCTTGGGAAGACGCAGTGGCGCAAGGTCCGCGCCGAGCATGCCCGGGATTTTTACGGGATGCCGTATGACGAAGGCGCCGAGTTCCTTCGGCAGCAGGATGACAATCTCCAGCGCTACCGTGAGCACGACGACATCGTCCTCTGGTTTGAACATGACATGTTCGATCAGGTCATCCTGATTTATTTACTGAATTGGTTTGCGCAACAAGATTTGGGTCGGCGGCGCCTTCTCCTCATCTGTCACAACCGGCACTTGGGCACCATGAAGGCGGACGAATTGATGAAGCTATACCCCACGCGGCGTGAGGTAACTGCCGGTCAAATCGCGCTGGCTCGGCGCGCGTGGGAGGCCTTCTGTTCGACCGACCCGCGTCACATCGAAACCTTGATTGCCGAAGACACGTCGGCCTTGCCCTATTTGAAGGCGGCGCTTCTCCGTCATTTGCAGGAATTCCCGTCGGTGCGCAACGGCCTGAATCAGACCGAACAGTTTGCACTGGAAGCCGTCGCGTCCGGCGTGACGGAGCCCAAGCAATTGTTTCTCACGATCCAACGGCGCGAAGAAAACGCCTGGCTGGGCGATTCAATGTTCTGGCCATATGTCGAACAAATGGCGGCGGGCGAAGAGTCTTTACTGACCATTCAAGGATCGGGGCCATGGGTGGGTCGGCACAGTCAGGCGCCGACGCGGGTCGTTCGTTTGACAGAACGCGGCGGCGAGGTGCTCGAGGGTCATGCTGATTGGGTCAGTCTCAAGGGCATCAATCGATGGATCGGCGGCGTGCACCTTCACGGCAACGAGATTCCGTGGCGGTGGGATACCGAACAATGCACGTTGGTACGGAGTCACTGATGACGCCAGGCGCGATGCTCTACGAAGGGAAGGCCAAGAAAATTTTTGCGACGGATCGGTCGGACCGGGTGATTCAGTATTTCAAAGATGACGCGACGGCGTTCAATGCGCAGAAGCGCGGGACGATTGTCGAAAAAGGTGTCGTCAACAATAAAATTTCCGAACGTCTGTTTCGCGTGCTCGCGACCGCCGGCGTTGCCACCCATTTCATCGAGCGGCTGAGCGATCGGGAAATGCTGACGACTCGCGTGACCATCGTGCCGATCGAAGTGGTGGTGCGGAATATCGTGGCCGGCAGCTTGGCGAAGCGATTAGGACTGAAAGAAGGTGAGCCGATCGAGCCGCCGCTGGTGGAGTTCTATTATAAAAACGACGCCCTGGGAGATCCTTTGATTAGCGATGAGCATGTGCGGCTGATGAAACTAGCCGAGCCCAAGATTGTAGAAGAGATCAAACAGCAAGCACGAAAGATTAATGCAGTGCTCCAGCCCTTCTTTAAAGAGCGCAAGATGCTGCTGGTCGACTTCAAGCTGGAGTTTGGCTTGCACGATGGGAAATTAATGTTGGCGGACGAGATTTCTCCGGATACCTGCCGCTTCTGGGATCAGGGGACGAAGGAGTCGATGGATAAGGATCGGTTTCGGAAGGACTTGGGGAAGATTGAAGAGGCGTATCAGGAAGTGTTGCGGCGGGTATGCGGTTAGATGAGGAGATGCTGGGACCGGTCTCTGTGCTCGCAGAGCCCCCACTTCAGAAAGCGGTCGCTCCATGCGCGCAGTGGAGACCAATCCCAGCATCTCCTCACCGTTGTCTTCCCGAGCCTAGTGAGGGGGAGAGAGTAAGAAAGAGAAGAAAGTGTGAAGCGACTCATTCTCAAGTTCATGGAGCATGGTCTGCTGTGGGCCATTCTTGTGTGGGCGGGCGCGGTGGCGTTGATGGCGATCAATACGCCGGACCCGTTTTGGCGCTTGGTATTCTTGGGCCTGTCGGCGACAGGCGTGGTCATTGTGATTGTGATTAATTGGGCGAGGAAAAAAATGGTGGGCGCGGCTCAGGTGCAAAAAGACGGGAGTCAATCGTGAAAGCGAAAATTCATGTGACGTTGAAGCCGGGCATTCTGGATCCGCAGGGGAAGGCGATTGAGCACGCGTTGGAGACGTTGGGGTTTAATTCGGCGAGCAATGTGCGGGTTGGGAAGTATATGGAGTTGGAATTGAAAGAGTCGGCGAAGGATAAGGCTGACGCCGAAGTGAAGGCCATGTGCGAGAAGTTGTTGGCGAACACGATTATTGAAGAATATCGGTACGAGTTGCAGTGAAGAGGTGGAACGGAGGAGCCGAGGTCGGCTTCGTGCTCGCAGAACGCGCACACGCAGACGGTGCTCGTTCGATGCGCGCAATTGAACCAACCCAGGCTCCTCCGTTCGATGATTTGTTAAAAAAGGGTGAAGAAGCGATGGGGCGCGGATGAATATCGGAGTCGTCACGTTTCCAGGTTCCAATTGCGATCACGATTGTCAGCACGTGTTGGCTGATGTGCTGGGGCAGACGGTGCAGATGATATGGCACAAGGAGATGTCGCTGAAGGGGTTGGATGCTGTGATCCTGCCTGGAGGATTTTCGTATGGCGATTATTTGCGGACCGGGGCGATCGCTCGATTTTCCCCGGTAATGGGAGCGGTGAAGGAGTTTGCGTCGACCGGTGGAATGGTATTGGGGATCTGCAACGGGTTTCAGATTTTGCTGGAAGCGGGATTGCTTCCCGGCGCGATGCTTCGTAATCGCTCGCTTTCGTTCATCTGTAAGGATGTCTATGTGCGGGTCGAGAATGCGGCGACATCGTTCACTGGCCGCTGCGAGCCTGCTCAAGTTTTAAAAATTCCCATCGCCCATGCCGACGGTAATTATTACACCGACGACGTCACGCTCTCGCAACTCAAAGCGACGGCGCAGATCGTCTTTCATTATTGCACAGCAGATGGCGAGGTGACGCCGGATGCCAATCCAAACGGCTCGATCGAGAATATCGCCGGCATCGTCAACATCAAAGGTAATGTGCTCGGCATGATGCCGCATCCGGAGCGTTGCGTAGAAGATGTGTTAGGCAATGACGCAGGGCGGTTGGTATTTATGTCCATGTTCGATGTTCTAAAGAAGACGAAGAACCAGATCAAGATGGTCGGCGCTGGGTGAGGCTTAGACTAAGCCTAAACCTAAACTGGCAGTGAGATATGGACGATGTTTTAATGCTCATAGCATCGTGTCGCAAGTTGATAATTCAATGATTACCAAAGATCTCATCGCCCAACACAATCTCTCCGACGACGAGTATAAAAAAATCGTCGAGATTCTCGGGCGCGAGCCAAATTTGACCGAACTCGGTATGTTTTCAGTCATGTGGTCGGAGCATTGCTCCTATAAATCGTCGCGGGTGCATTTACGAAAGTTGCCGACGACGGGACCGCGAGTAGTGCAAGGACCGGGGGAAAATGCGGGCGCGGTGGACATCGGCGATGGCCTGTGCGCGGTGTTCAAGATGGAATCGCACAACCATCCGTCGTTCATCGAGCCGTATCAGGGTGCCGCCACGGGGGTCGGGGGTATTCTGCGCGACATCTTTACGATGGGAGCTCGGCCTGTGGCCTTGCTGGACTCCCTGCGTTTCGGTCTGTTGGATCAGCCGCTGAACCGGCATTTGGTGAAAGGTGTCGTCGCGGGCATCAGCGGTTACGGCAATTGCATGGGCGTCCCGACGATCGGCGGCGAAATGGTGTTCAACGAAATTTACAGCCAGAACCCGCTTGTGAATGTCTTCTGTCTCGGCATAGCGAAGAAGGACAAGATCTTTAAAGGCAAGGCGGCGGGCGTCGGCAATCCGGTCATTTACGTGGGCTCGAAGACGGGGCGCGATGGGATTCACGGCGCGACCATGGCGTCCGATTCGTTCGATGAAGCGTCGGAATCGAAGAGGCCGACAGTGCAGGTCGGCGATCCATTCACCGAGAAACTTCTCTTGGAGTGCTGTTTGGAATTGATGTCGGGCGATCTCCTGGTGGGCATTCAGGATATGGGCGCAGCAGGATTGACGAGCTCGTCCTGTGAGATGGCGTCGCGCGCCGACAATGGGCTCGATCTCGATCTCACTCACGTTCCTCGGCGCGAACCGGGCATGACGGCATACGAGCTGATGCTCTCGGAGTCGCAAGAGCGGATGCTCATGGTTGCGAATCAGGGAAAAGAAAATGACGTCATCCGCATTTGTAAAAAGTGGGACCTTGATGTGGCCGTGGTCGGCCGCGTGACGAACGATGGGATCTTGCGTGTGCGGGATCAGGGCAAAGTGGTGGCGGAAATCCCGGCGAAGGCCCTAGCTGACGATGGACCGAAGTACGATCGCCCGAACGCGCCGCCCGCCTATCAGGAGTATTTGCAGTCGCTCAATATCGATACGCTTCCCGACGTAAAGGATGCCACGGCCGCACTCTGCACGCTCTTGGAGTCGCCGACGATCGCCAATAAGCGATGGGTGTATGAGCAATACGATCACATGGTGCGAACGAACACCTTGGTGCGCCCCGGATCTGATGCGGCGGTGATCCGCGTCAAGGGCACGAACAAGGCGTTGGCGATGACGACGGACGGCAACGGCCGCTACTGCGTGTTGAATCCCTACGCGGGCGGCAACATCGCTGTGGCCGAGGCGGCGCGCAATCTGGTGTGCTCGGGAGCGGAGCCGATCGGAGTGACGGACTGCCTGAATTTCGGCAATCCCGAGCGGCCGGACGTCATGTGGCAGTTCATCCTATCGATCGAAGGGATCAAGGACGCGTGCGAAGCCTTTCAGATTCCCGTCGTGAGCGGGAACGTGAGTTTCTACAACGAAACAAATGGGCTCTCGATCTATCCGACGCCGATTCTAGGCATGGTCGGCCTGATCGAACCGGCGGATCGAGTGATGACCCAATGGTTTAAGCAAGCAGGAGATGCCATCGTTCTGCTCGGCGCAACCCGGGAAGATCTGGGTGGGACGGAATATCTGCGCGCCCTTCATCATCGTGAGCAAGGGTCGCCCCCCTATATCAGTCTCGAGGCCGAGCAGGCGCTTCACGCATGCGTGCTGAAATTGATTCACGACGGGCATGTTCAGTCGGCACATGATTGTTCGGATGGGGGCTTGGCCGTGGCGTTGGCAGAATCGTGCCTTTCTCACCCTGCGAAACCGATCGGTGCTGTGGTAAAATTGGGCCTCGATGGTCTTCGGCGCGATGCCCTGTTGTTCGGTGAAAGTCAATCGAGGGTCCTGCTGTCCGTGAGTCCTGCCCACCTCGATCAGGTCTTGACGATAGCCCAAAGTGCCGGCGTCCCGGCGAGGCACATCGGTAGCGTGGGCGGCAGGCGATTTGTAATTGAGGTGGAAGGCGACGGACGGACCACGGGGTGCATGATCGATACGAGCCTTGAGACCCTTTATGGCCATTGGGCAGATGCACTTCGGCTATTACTAGAGAGCGGAGACGGTCATCGTGAATCTTAAGAAAAAGCCTATCTGTTGTTGCGAATAGCGAATCACAGATAACGCATCACGGCCATGCAGCTGATCACCCCCGATAAATTCCATGATGAATGCGCCGTCTTCGGTATCTATGGTCATAAGGAGGCCGCTAACCTGACCTACCTCGGTCTCTATGCGCTGCAGCATCGAGGGCAGGAAGGCTCGGGCATCGTCTCCTCCGACGGCGACCACTTTTATACGGAAAAGGGCATGGGCTTAGTGGCTGACATTTATACCAAGTCCGTGCTCAAACGCCTGCCGGGCAACATGGCCATCGGACACAATCGCTATTCCACGGCCGGCGGAAATAACCTCAAAAACGTGCAGCCGCTGACCGTCAACTTTGCGTTCGGCAATCTCGCCCTCGCCCATAACGGAAATTTAATCAATGCGACCATGCTTCGGCATGAATTGGAAGCGTATGGCGCGATCTTTCAATCGACGACCGACAGCGAGGTGATCATCCATCTCATCGCCCATTCACGCGCCGATTCGCTGTTAGCACGCATTATCGACGCATTGAGCCAAGTGCGGGGCGCCTTTTCCGTCGTATTGATGACGGATCGGGGCGTCATTGCCGCGCGAGATCCATACGGATTGCGACCGCTCTGCTTGGGACGCGTACGTGATAGTTGGATGGTCGCCTCGGAAACTTGCGCGTTCGATCTGATCAATGCGGAGTATGTGCGCGATGTCGAACCCGGGGAGTTAATCGTCCTCGATGAAAAGGGATTGACCTCTCATCGGCCGTTCGTCGACACGCAACCGGCGAAGTGCGTGTTCGAATACGTGTACTTTTCACGTCCCGATAGCAAGATCTATGGCGGCCATACGGTGTATGCCACCCGGAAAGCGTTGGGTCGTCAGCTTGCCAAGGAAGCGCCCGTGGACGCCGATGTGGTGATACCCGTTCCCGACTCCGGTGTCCCGGCGGCGCTCGGCTTTTCAGAAGGGTCGGGCATCCCGTTCGAGACCGGCCTGATCCGCAACCACTATGTGGGCCGGACCTTCATCGAACCGGAACAATCGATCCGCCATTTCGGCGTCAAGGTCAAACTCAATGCGGTGCCTGAGATACTGAAGGGTAAGCGCGTCGTGGTGATCGACGACTCGCTGGTGCGGGGAACGACGAGCCGAAAGATCGTCAAGATGCTCCGACAAGCGGGCGCGAAGGAGGTACACATGCGCATTAGTTCCCCTCCAATCGTCTCGCCGTGCTTCTATGGCATCGACACGCCGACCAAGCGCGAGCTGATCGCCTCCAGCCATAACACGCAGGAGATCAAAAAATACATTACCGCCGACAGTTTAGCGTACCTGAGCCTCGAAGGGATGCTCAATGCAGCCCCCGCACGGAGCGAGGAATATTGCACCGCCTGCTTTACGGAAAAATATCCGATTCCGTTTACAAAAGCGGAAGAGTTGCAGTTGGGTCTCTTCTAACCTCGCCTGCCTTCGATAGTCATTGCCCGGCAAAAAATCCGCGTGCTAGGATACAGCGTCGATCTTTTAAGAGGAGGGTGTTATGAAACGACTCCTGATGATATCCGTACTGTCGATTGTGGCCGTCGCCATGGTGACGGCAGTGTCGGCGAAAAGTTATTTCAAGACCGGGGAAAAAGCTCCGACCTTTGCCTTGAATTCCTTGAACGGGGAATCAGTGTCGCTCGACAGCTACAAAGGAAAGGTCATTGTGCTGGGTCTCTTTCATATTTGCGAACCCTGTATGATCCAGGGCAGCAATCTTCAAAAAGTCTACGAATCGACGCGCGGCAAGAACGTGGCGGTGATCGGGGTGAACTCTTCCGGCGACTCCAAAAACAATGTGTCGGAATTTCTGTCGCAATTTCCCGTCAAGGTGACGTATCCCTATCTCCTCGATCCGGGGAAGTCTACCGATAAGCTGTACGGGGGTGGGCGCTTCATTCCGAACGTCTACATCATCGATCAGAACGGAGTGATCCAATGGCAGCGCGTGGGTAACATGGATTTGGCGGGAGCGGATGTCATTCTCGCCGAAGTCGAGAAGTTGTTGGCGAATGCGCCAAAAGGTAGCAGCGGCTTGTAGCGAATGGACTCGTTACCTCCATGTGCTGAACGGCAGCCGAGAGGATAGGGCAATGGATGAAATTGAAGAAGGCAAGCAGGCGTTTCTCGAGTTGGTAAAGAGCGTCGATGCCGCGGTGCAGGTCGTCATTCCCGTCACGCCATCGAACAGCATGTTTTTGATCTCGTTGACCAAGGGCCCAAACCGAAAATTTATCACCGTGCCCGAAGACGATATCATTGATCTGCCCAACGAACACAGCATCTCGACAAAAGTGACCAAGATCGTCAAAGACGCGGTCGGCGCTCTCTAGGGGAATTTCATGAAACAAGTGCTGGCCGGGATATGGCAGTGGTCCAAGTTTTCGGATGAGAAGCAACTCGACTTCAATGGACTGTTTCTCACGGTGGGCGAACATCGCATTTTGATCGATCCGCCGCCGATGAGCGTCGATGATGTGCAACATGTAAAACGGGGAGGCCGGGTCGATTACATCGCCATCACGAATCGAGATCACCTTCGAGAGGCGGCGTCATATAAGACGGAGTTCGACTGCCAACTCTGGGTGCCCGAAGCCGATGCGCCGCAGATGGACGTGAAACCCGAGAAGACATTTAAAGATGGAGAATTGCTGCCGGGTGGGATTTGGGCGGTTCATCTACAGAATCAAAAATCGCCGGGCGAGTGCGCCCTCTTCATCCAGCAGGGGAACGGCGTCATGATTGTCGGCGATGCGCTGATTGGAAAACCGGCCGGCGCCGTTGCAATGTTACCTGCCGAGAAGTATGCCGACGTTGAAAAGGCGCGCGAGGGGTTGCGGCGACTTCTCAAATACCAATTCGACAGTCTCCTCGTGGGCGACGGGCAGTCCATCATGTCCGGTGCGAAGCCGGTCGTCGAAGCCTCCCTCCAGCGTTAATTACCATGTATTCGCCATCCGAAGAACTTAATCGCCAAGGAAACGAACGGTTTTCTCGCGGGGATTACACCCAAGCATACGTGTGCTATGCGCAAGCGTTGGAGTGTGATCGCCTGAGTGGAGACAGGCGCGCGCTGGTTGCCACGTTGGGCAACTTGGGAAACATCTGCGCCGTCAGCGGACGGCGCGATCAGGCTCACGCGTATTATCAGGAAGTGCTGGAGTTGCAAAAAATTCTCGGCGACGATCGCGGGATCGGCACGACGCTGGCCAATTTAGGCAACCTTCGGGCGGATGCCGGCGAATGGGATCGAGCCAAAGCGTATTATTTGGAAGCCCTGGATCTGATGACCCGCACGGTCGACGAGACGGGCAAGGCCATCCTCTTGTCGGATTTAGGATTGGTCGCGCGAGAGACCGGGCAATTCGACGAGGCCATGCGGTGCTACGAGCAGTCGTTGATCCTGATGCGCCGCACGAGTAATCACGGAGGAATGGCCGACGGGTGGCGGATGATGGCGCGGACCTATCTCTTGCAGAAGCGCGCAGACGAGGCGCTCGCTTGTTGCCGCACGAGTTTGGCGGTCGCCGAACGGATGCACGATGAGCTCCGGATCGGCGGAGCGTGGTATCTCATGGCGGAATGCTACGAGCAAGGTGGGCATTTGGAGGAAGCGGCCGATCTGCTTGCACGCGTCGTGCGCGTCGATGAAAAATACCAATTGCCCAAGCTCGCCGAGAATACCAAGCGTCTCGATGCGCTGCGGCGCCGGTTGGAAGGGGACACATCGATCCCTGAATTGGAAGGCACTTCATGAGCGACATGCCGACAAAGCCATCGTGGGAAGATACCAGGTCACAGTTGATGCACAGCGAACCGGCATTCTATGAGCTGGAGCCTGGGGGTTCGCTCGCGTTGCCGTTGGGCGATGAAGCGTGGATATTGGAAGTGACGCCGGACGGCAACCTCATCTGCCAGACCGGCATGGATATGGAAGACATCCAAAGCCTGCTGTCGGACGGCACGCCGGAAGATCTGGGCACCGATGAGTTGGCGAAGCAAGCGAAGTACTACTTGCAGCCGACCGTCGCCAAACGTCGGAAGTCCTTAATCGGCGCCGGATTCTCGGAGCGTACTGATATGACCGACGAATATGTGGCGGTCGCCTTTGAACGCGCGGTGGATTTCGCCCATGTCGATGAAGTCAGGCGCATGGTGACCTGGTGCCAGCAGCAATTCCGCGGATGACGTATACGCGCCCTCTTGCTGAGAATCACCCGCACGCCACCATCCAACTTCTTCCATCAACGCGCTGACAGCCTTTCTCAAGTGGCTTCTTTTGTTCCTCCTCTCTTCTGCTGATTTCCCTATCAATCGTTCAAGTCTTGTCAATGGCGGCCGACGATTCCTCATTATGACAACGGAATGGTCCATGTAAGGGGAGTCTGGTATACTCGTCACGTCCGGTATCCGACATGCTTATGTGGAGGTGGCATGAATCTCGAAGAGGCCAAACAAAAACTTAGGCTGTTGCTCGATCAGGCCAACGATAGGGCGGACCTGACGATTTCAGTGCCGGACTTGAGGGACATATTGGACGGACTCGATAACGACGAGCAGGTGATCATCATGCACAATACTGCGGTGGCACTCTTACTTCGCTTGGGAGGACAAGCGGAATTACGCCCGCAGGATGCGCTCAAACTGCATCATACTCATACCATTAAGTTGACACGAATGCCCGAAGGCAACATGTTGCTGAAGGTGCTCAATAAGGCCGAGCATAATTAGCAGCCCATCCTACCTGCTTGTCTCGCGATTACGATCTGCCCTTCCTTCTTCTGAACAAATCCGTACTGAGCGAGTCAATTCGATCTAAGAAAAGCAGACCCTGCAAATGGTCCACCTCGTGTTGGAAGGCCAGCGCTTCTAATCCCGATGCGGCAAGAACGAGTATCTTTCCGTCCGGCGTCAGACCTTCTACAATCGTCCGTTCATATCGCAGCACATTGCCCGTATAATCCGGCACGCTGAGACAGCCTTCTCGAATCGTACGCGATTGGTCCTGTTCGACGATGCGCGGATTGAGCAGGACGACGAGGCCATGTCCGGTCTCACCCTTCTTCCGCGAGACATCCACGACGATAATGTTGAGCAGGTGCCCGATTTGCGGCGCAGCCAAAGCGACGCCGGGCGAAGCCTCGAGCGTATCGAGCATGTCTTGCAGAATGTCTCCGAGACGCGGCTCGCTCAGAGAGACAGGTTGCGAGAGGCCTTTCAGCGTAGGGTCAGGGTAGAGCAGGATAGGATGAACGGCCACTACCGTGACACCACTATCGTGCGTGCAGTCAAAGCGGCGAGACGTCCCGAGCAAGCGTAACCAAGGCCGACACTGACCCATGCGTTCAGGCGCATGTCTACAAGCGTACCTGTTCGAGTGGACGGAGCGTGAGATCAACGCCGAGCGAGGGTTTGAGCCGATCGAGCGCGTCGTGCAATCGATCCGGGGAGTACCCGGGTGTGAGTTGAATCTCGAGAATCATGATATAGACGGGCCGTTCTGCCGATCCCACCACGCGTGTGTTGACGTCGGTGATGTTGCCTCCGCAGTCCGCGACGACGCGGGCGACCCGGGCCACAATGCCCAGATGATCGGCGCCATAGACGGAGAGAATGAACAGAGGCAGGTCGGGCTCGGCGAGTCGCTCAGCCGCCCCATGCGGGAGGGTTTTGCAGAGAATCGTCAAATCGAATTCGGTAACGGCCGCTGTCAGTCGTGCGGGAAGGTCCTCGGCTTGAAGCGTGTCCGGCAATCGCACCATGATCATCATCGTGAACTCGCCCCGGAGGCGCGTCATGCAGGTATCTTCGATATTGCAGCCGAGCCTGAACAATCCTTCCGTCAAGGCGGCCACGATTCCCGGCCGATCTTGTCCAAAGGCGGTCAACAGTGCGTAACGTACCATTCGGTCTCCGTGGCGCGTCTAGACTCGGTATGTTGGCGCGATGGACGCGAGGGTCGCTGAACCGTTCTGAGGCTATCAAGGCCTCGAAGTCGTGTCAATAAAGTCCCCTGCAGCCTTGCCCACACTCCATAGGCGGTGTTAAGATCCGATAGGAAGTGAGGAAGAGAAGCGATGCCGAATATCACCCTCTTAGTGTCCCCCACCTGCGGCGCGTGTCCCTCGGCGAAAAGTTTGTGGAAAGAGCTGAGGGTAAAGTACAGCTTTAACTATCGCGAGATCGATATCAATTCGCCGGACGGGCAGGAGTTGGCGAATCGCCATTCGATTCGTGCGGTGCCGGCCACGATTATCGACGGCAAGCTCACGTTTATCGGTGTGCCTCCGCGGCAGAGCGCAGAAAAAGCGCTCCAGCTCAAAATGAAACCCCAGTCGGCTTGAACAAGGACGCTATGGATATCGAGGATGACGACTTCGAGCTGCCGCCCCTTCCCGTGGTGGACAAGGGCCCGCCGCCTGAGTGCGGGATCTGCGGCGATCCCATGTCGTTTATCGACGGCGACTGGTGCTGCGTCGATTGTAACGGCGAACTTCTTGGACCGGAGACGGGATAGCGTGGACCGTGAGACGTGACGTGGCTGGGCTGCGATTCACGATTCACGACTAACAACTCACGATGCTGCGTCTTGTCACCGGCCCATTTCACCCCACTCTCGAACTGGCCCTCGTTGACTCCGTCCAACAACTGAAAGCGTCCGATCCGCTGACTCCCTTCACGATTGTCGTTCCGTCCGATTCGCTTCGGCATCGCCTCCTTCGGCTACTCTGTGTCGAACACGGATGCGCCCTGCTGGACGTTCATCTGCTGACGTTTCATCAGTTCGCCGTTCGCTTGTTGCGGGAAGCTGGGCAATTTGACCCGGCTCGTATTCGTCCCGAATGGTTCTTTCACGAACTCGTCCATCTGTTACTGAAGCGTTCAAGCCAGAGACCTAGCAATGAACCGTCTGCGCCATGGTCCAATCTGGCCGACATGCCCGGCGCGTGGGGAGCGTTGCGTGCGACGTTGAACGATTTGCAGGAAGCGCGAGTCGATCCCGAGCGTGTACTCGATGCCGCGAGCCAAACGGGATTAGAGCCGAATGCGGATCTTGCACGACTCATGTCGCTCTATCGTGTGTTTCTCCACGAGCGCGATCGTATGCAGGTGACCGATCACGAGGGACTGGCCGTCCTGGCTGAGCCGTTGGTGGCCGCATCCGCTTTTCTGCAGCGACAACAGGGGTGCCTCTATTATGGTTTTTACGATGCGACCCAGATCCAACTCGATCTCTTTCAAGCGGTCGCCCGTGCCTATCCGACCACCCTGTTCTTCCCTCTGATAAAAGCGGCGCCGGCCTATGCGTTTTCCGAACGCTTTTACGAGCGCTACCTGTTAGGCCTCGTCGGCGAGGTGCAGGACGAACAACCGATCTGCACATCTCGTCATCGCGAACATGCGATGCCGTTGGAACAGACGCGCCGCATCATGTCGGTGTCAGGGCCGGTCGATGAGTTGACGGTAGTCGCAAAGGATATCCTCAGTCTCGTCGAAGAACATGGCTATGGATTTCATGAAATCGGCGTGGTCGCCCGAACATTGACCGGTTATGACACACTGCTGCCGCGAATTTTTGAACAACACGCGATTCCGTACACGACGACGATGGCGCGATCGTTGTACGCGTTTCCGTTAGTGAGTACCTGTCTTCAGATGTTGGATCTTCGCGTGAATGGGTTTCGACGCGACCGAGTATTGGAGTTGGTGTCTTCACCGTTTTTCCGCTTCTCATCTCAGGGTTCGACAGGAAGTAAACCGCGTCCGGACCTGTGGGATGCGGCCAGCCGTCGTTTGGGTATTACCAAGGGATTGGAGGAATGGCGGCGACTCACGGCCTATCTCGACAAGGATCTGCCGCTCCGCGATGACGACGAAAATGATGTCGTCGGCCCGCGGATTGCGTCCACCCACATTCGCAACCTCTGGTCGGCTGTCTCCGCACTGGCCCAGGCGCTTGAGCCGATTCCGGAAATCGGTACTTGGGAGGAGTACAGCGAACAGGTGCTGCATTTGTGCGAACGGTGGCTGGATGCCTCGGGCGGTACGGCCGAGTCTATGAGCGACTCCCAACCGGTCATCGACAGCTTGAAGCAGGCTTTGACGGAGTTGCGCTGGCTGAGCGCCATCCAGCCCGAACTGTCTCTGGTGGAGTTTACCGCTGCGTTGCATCGCGTGATGGAAACAACGCTTCTGCCGATCGGCCCTTCCTCCAGCGGAGGAGTGCAGGTGCTCGACGCCATGGCCGCGAGAGGGGGCGTATTCCGCGCGCTGTATGTGATCGGCCTCAATGAGAAAGTCTTTCCGCGTCACATTCGCGAGGACGCCTTCCTGCGGGATCGTGTCCGCCGATTTCTCGACATCGATCTCGGTTTCAAAATTCAAGAGAAGCTCGGCGGCTACGATGAAGAACAATTGTTGTTCGCGCTGCTCTGCGGATCGGCACGGGAGCAGCTCACGCTCGTATATCAACGAACTGATCACGCGGGGCGCGCGCTATTGCCGTCCAGCTATCTTGTGGAAGCGCAGCGGATGATTGGAGGCGGTGAATGTGTGATTCCCCGCCGCCTTACGGCTAAATTTCAGGAGACCCCGCAGTATCACTCCGATCGGCTCACGCCCGCCGAACTGACCACAAAGTGTCTGTTGCAGCGACAGGTACCGCGCCGTCTGTTGGAAAGCTCGGGGTCGGGGCGGCTCGTGGCGAGAGGCTTGGTTGCGCTGCCGTTTTTGGATGGCAGCGATTCCAGCCTGGGTGTCTACGACGGCATCACCGGTCCCATTGAAGCGGTGTGGCACCGGATGACGTCCTCCGGTGTGTCACCCACGTCGCTTCAAGAATATGCGATCTGTCCGTTTCGTTATTTTGCGAAGCAGATCTTGAATCTTCGACCGCTCACCCTTCCCGAAACGATCGATCAGGTGGGGCCGGCTGAACTCGGCACGTTGGCTCATAGCATCTTGCGACGCTGCCTCGAGTCGCTTAGGCATGATGGGTACTTTCAAGGGGCTCGTTCGGAAATCGATCCGGTGACCGTGTTAAGACAGGCCGCTCGTGAAGAGTTCGTGCGCTTCGCGAATACGCATCCCATCGGTTATCCGCTCGTGTGGCGCTTGCATCAGGAACGTCTCGTTAGTTTCTTGAGCGAAGCGCTTCGCGACGACCTGGAGGAGATGGCGCAAGAGGGATGGGAGCCGGTGCTCTTTGAGGAAGAATTTCAAGGGACGTTGAAAATGCAACCGCCGCTTTTGTCGGTCCACGTTCCCGAGATTCCTGTCACAGGACGATTGGATCGCGTGGACTGGTCTGCCAGTCGCAACGCCTATCGTATCATCGATTATAAATTTAAAATCGGGCGAACCGCTCAGCCCATCGATACCAATCTCGTCATGGGCGCGGCACGGGCCACACGCCTCCAACCGCCGCTGTATCTCACGATGACACAGGCGCTCGCGGCGCGCATGCCCGATATGTCGAGGGACAGTACCTGCCACGGCGTCTGGTTCTATTATCTCGCGCCGTCGTGGCAGACACCGTTGACGCGCATTGCCTTCCCCGGCAATGCATGGTCTTCCGCACTCACGATGCCGATGATGCAGGCGATCACTCACGTTCTGTCCGGCATCCGGTCGGGTCGATTTTTTATGTATACGAGCGAGTTCTGCAATCGCTGCGACTATCGGGTCCTATGCCGAAAGTCGCATCAGCCGACGGTCTGGCGCGGGCGATTGGATCATGCAGTGGTCAATCCGTATCGCCTCCTTCGGTCGGCCACGGTGCGTAAGACCGAGGCGGTGGAACCATTCGAATCATCGGAAACATTGGAATGACGGCGCCCCTGTCCGACAGGCATGCACGCGAGCGCGCCGCCACGGCAGACGACCGAAACATCGTCGTCACGGCGGGGGCAGGGACCGGGAAAACAACCTTGCTTGTCAATCGTCTCCTGCATCTTCTCTTGTATCACCCTCATCCATTGGCCATCGGCGAAATCGTGGCGCTGACCTTTACCAACAAGGCTGCCGACGAGATGAAGCAGCGTTTGCGTCAGCGCTTGAGCGAACTGCCTGCGAACGAATTGGCGGGCGCCGCGCTTCTTGACCTGGACAAGAGCCAGATTGGCACCATTCATAGTTTTGCCGCGCATCTTCTCCGTTTATACCCACTCGAAGGCAGGGTGGATCCCGGATTCGAGCAAGACGAAGGCCGACAGTTCGACGAGTTCTTTCGGCATGAGTGGACAACATGGCTGGACCAAGAATTAGGCGTGTCCGGATCGCATGAGGACATTTGGAGAGCCGCTCTCTCCGCCGTCACCCTCGACGAATTGCAGGAGTTGGCGTGTAGATTGACTGGGGAGCTGATTCCCTTAGACGAGAGTCCAGCGCCCGATGCGCTCCCTCTGGTGATTCGCGAGTGGTTGCTCCGGCAGGCTTGCCTTGCGAGGGAATTACGGAAGACGCATCCCAAAACGAATATCCTCGAGCGCATGCTGGAAGACGCCGCAAGTTATCTTGAACGGGTCAGTGAGGATGGGCATGAGGCCGGTCTGCCGGCGGTCGAGTTGGATCGTGATGTGCCTCCGATCACGAAACAATGGGCCCCTCACGAGTACGAGACAGCGAAGCGAACGATCCGTATCGCGCAAGCCGTTGCCAAAGTGCGAGTAGATCTTCTGCAGCCCATTGTCCAACTCCTTGTGCCTTTTGCGCGTGAGTGCCGGCGCCGTTTTATCCAGACCGGGTACGTGTCGTTCGACGGACTCGTCGCTCGGGCACGCGGCCTTTTGCGGGATCATCTCGTGGTGCGTCGCGAGTTGAAGACGCAGTTCCGGTCCATTCTCGTCGATGAGTTTCAAGATACCGACCCCGTGCAGTACGAAATGATTCTCTATCTGGCCGAAGCGCGAGATGGCGACGCGACCGACTGGCGTCGGATTATGTTGGAGCCCGGTAAACTGTTTATCGTCGGAGATCCCAAGCAATCCATTTACGCCTTTCGGCGCGCCGATATGGAGGCCTACGACACCGTGATTGAAGATCATGTCTTGGCGCAAGCGGCGCCCGGTGAGCGGCACGCGCTCCAGACAAATTTTCGTAGCCATGCGGGATTGCTGGCGCCGATCAATGGATTGTTTCGTCGAGTCTTTCCCGAGCAAGCCGTCAAGGGGCTCCAGCCCCGTCATGACCCGCTTCTCGCGCACGAAGCGATGCATCCGCTGCCGGGAGAGCGGGTCGAACTCCGGCTCGTTCGTACCGAGGCGGAGCAGGCCGATGCGGACACGGTCGGACGGGCGGAGTCCGAGGAGCTAGCTCGGTGGTTGCGGGAGGATGTGCTGGGCCGCGACGAAATCTTCGAGCAGGGCGTGCCGGTGAAGGTCAAGCCGAGGCATGTGGCGATCCTTTTTCGAACGCTGACGGAGATGCGCGACTATCTGGAAGCGCTGCGTCGGCATCGTATTCCTTGCCTGACGGAAGGTGAGAAACATTTTTACGAACGCCAAGAAGTCATCGATGCGATGAATCTTCTACGAGCGGTCGTGGAACCGCATGACCGGCTGGCTTTGGTCGGAGTGCTGCGATCGTCCTTGGGGGCGCTGCCGGACGCGCAGATAGAATTATTGAACCGACATCAACTCTTGGATTATAGGCTCACAAACCCTCCGGCGTCGATCCCGGCTGAAGTGCAAGACGTGTACGCATCTGTCGCGCCGTTGTATTCGCTGCTGCGAGACCTGTCCGCCAGGCTTCCGCACCTTCCACTTACGGAGGTGGTGGACACGGTCCTCGGTCACGCTCCGTGCTTGGAACTGGCGGCGGCATCTATCGATGGCGAGCAGGCGGTTGCCAATGTGCTGAAGTTTCGTGACCTGGCCGTTCAACTTGCGGCGCAACCGATGATGACCTTGCACAGCCTTGTGAATGAACTGACGGCACGCGCGCTGGAGGTGCCCGAAGAGGCAGAAAGCTCGCTGGCCGAAGACGTGAGCGGCGAGGGGCAAGGGTTCGTTCGCTTACTGAGTATTCACAAAGCCAAGGGGCTGGAGTTTCCGATCGTGGTCCTCGCAGGCTTGCAGCGAGGCGCACATCGAGTGCCGTCACGAGTTGCGGTGGCACACGATTGGTCCTCCGGGATCGTCGGGATCAAGGTCGGCGATCTGCAGACGATCGGCGGCGTATTCGTCGAAGCAAAATTGGCGGAGCGCCAGCGTGCCGAGCAACGTCGTGTCTTATATGTGGCCATGACGCGCGCCAAACGTAAACTGGTCTTGTCGGCAGGCCTTCCGAAACAGCTCGCGCACGACAGCGCTCTGAAGATGATCATCGATGGATTCGGAATCAATCCGGATATCCTAAAGCCGGAATCCGAGGTTTCTTCAACCGATGTTTCTCTCGACGGTGGGATAGTCTCGATAACGGTAGTTTCCGGCAAGGCAGTTCCCTTATCGGCCATGCGTCGTGACGCGGTGGCATGGCAGGATCTCAACGATAATATCGAACACATCCAGGGCCGATGGAAGGCCCGTCTGCTCCGTCGCGAGGAGTATGTTCAATGGCCGGCGGTGCTGAGTCCAAGCCTCTTACGGAGCCGGCTATCGGTTGGCGGGACGAGCTATCGTTCCATGGGAGAAGGGCCGGATTCAGAAACGGCGCGACAGATCGGCATCCTGGTACATAGCATTCTTGAGCAGTGGGATTTTTCGAAAGACCAAGCCGCATTGTCGCAATACGTAAATTTTAATATTAACAATAATATACATGTAGTTATTAAAGATATACTTGATATATTTGTGAAGTCCGACGTCTATCGAACGTTGCAGCGTGCGACGATCGTCGGCCGCGAATTGCCTTTTGCGATACCGTGGTCTTCTTTAGATAGGAAGACCGCGCCCTACGGTTCTGCGGAGTCTGTCATGGAAGGAATGATTGATCTGGTGTATCGTCTCGACGGCGAGATCTGGGTGGCCGATTACAAAACCGATCGTACCTCGCAGGAAGACGTCTTGGCGCGCGCAGAAGAGTATCGGACGCAGGCCGAGATCTATATGGAAGCCGTTGCTCGTTGTTTGGGAGTGACGCCGACGGGATTTCAATTTATCTTTCTTCGGACCGGGACGGTGGTTCCGGTTCTCTTGCAAGGAGGGCGTGCATGAAAGTCGGACCATGGGTGGTCGTCATGGCCATTATAGTGACAGCGTGCGCGAGTCGGCCGGCAGCGTCCGAGCGCACGTTGGCGGCTCCGTCCGGAGCCGTGCCCGCTGCTGCGAGTGCGATGCAAGAGGGCAATCGGCAGTTTTCGGCACGCCAATGGGAGGCGGCAAAAGCGCAGTATCAAGAAGCCATCAAGGTCCAGCCGACCTTGGCAGAAGCCCATTACAATCTGGCATTGGTCTATGACATGTTACGGGATGACGCCACAGCCAAACGCCATTTTATCGAAGCGGCGAATCTGGCGCCTGGGAACAAGGTGATTTGGGATGCACCGCCGCTCAGACGGCACGGGGATGTGGATGCGCATCCCAAAGGTGGCGACACGATCTTTATGCCCGCCGTGCGCTAGTTCTTTGGGCAACCGCTTGACGGTGCTTCATGTCAGACACCGTTCGCTTGGGAGCGTAGAGAGTGGGTCATGAGGCCTCGCCGTCGTTCACACGCCTTCGTGTTGGAACCCGAACAGTTCGAGAGTTTGGTCCGACAGGCCATTGATGGACTGCCGATTGAATATCGCCGTCTGCTGGAAAATGTCGCGATCGTTGTCGAAGACGAGCCCCCGCAGGCGGTCCTCGACGACTTTGGCTTGGAGTCCCCGGACGATCTACTCGGTCTGTATTCCGGCGTATCCCGAGACAACGATTCATTTTTCAATGCCGGCGGCCAATTGCCTGCCCGAATCTCTATTTACCGCGGGCCCATCATGCGCCTGTGCCGAAGCGCCGAAGAAGTCGTGCGAGAAGTGCGCGACACGGTCGTTCATGAGATCGGCCACCATTTTGGGTTGGACGATGATGAGATGCCCTATTGACATGCGGGAATAGGCCCTTGCCTCCGTCAACCTGCCCATGAGTCGTGCGTTCTTTCGGTAGAAGGATTGAAGTCGGCCACGGAGGGATCATGACGATGAGAAGTGGGGCAGTTTGCGAGGCTCTTGGTCAGACGATGGGCCGCCGCCATCGCGATGGGAGCTGCTAGATGCAACCGGCGGCCGCATCGTGGAATCGGGCGGTCTCGGCTGAATCGGTCTGGTCTATTGAAAGGGGAGACGCTCTGGATCGGACTCGGGCGCTGGACCGATTTCTGGCCGGTGTCGAACGGCGCGCGTTTCGGATGGCCCAGATCGCCACGAGAGATGCCGATGATGCCATGGATTTGGTGCAAGAGGCGATGCTCAAGCTGGTGCAGCATTATGCGTCGCGGGACGAAGCAGAGTGGGGGCCGCTGTTCCATCGAATCCTGCAAAGTAAAATTCGTGACTGGTACCGGCGTGCCTCCGTCCGCAACCGTCTGCGCGTCTGGTTCGGTCACAAGGAGGATGACGAAGAATCCAATGCGCTGGAGCAGGTTCCGGACACGTCTTCGGTGAATGCTGATGAACAATTATCCCAAAAGCGAGCGGCACAAGCGCTGGAAATCGCCCTTCGCGACCTGCCGCTTCGACAGCAGCAAGCGTTTCTCCTGCGTGTATGGGAAGAGTACGATGTGGCGGAAACGGCACGGATCATGGGATGCTCCGAGGGCAGTGTCAAAACTCATTTATTTAGAGGCGTGCACGCGCTTCGCGACCGATTAGGAGAGCATTGGCCGTGACCGACGAACGCGAACAACAAGTCATGCGCAACGCCAAAGCGGTGTTGGATCGCAGCGTTGAAGAATTGGATCAGCAGACCATCCTTCGTCTGCAACGCATGCGGGTCACGACCCTGACCGCTCGCCCACGTTCGGCTCGCTGGGTGTTCGCCGGCTGCATGGCGACATTATGTGTTGGCATCCTGGCCTCAGTGCTTTGGATTTCGAAGCCGGTTGCCGTGATGCCTGTGCACGAGGCGGACGACCTCGACGTTGTCACGGCCGCCGAGAATCTTGAATTTTACGACGAGATCGATTTCTATCGATGGTTGGCGGACCATCACGGTGAAGGGTAACGGTCTGTTAGTAGGGATCGTATTGATGATGACTCAGGCCGTCTGGGCCGGGTCGCTGCCCTTCGAATCGGAACCTCCGCTCGACATGCTGGAGTTTTTAGGTACGTGGCAGACACCCGACGGCAAGTCGATCAGTCCATTTGATCTCGATGACGGCGCCGACTCGTCGTCTTTCATCGATTCAAAGCCACACCCCTCACAGGCCGGATCCAATTCGACGGAGGCCCCGAAGGATCGTACGGGGCGCACGCCGCCACGCCGAAAAGATCTGCCTCCAGAGAGATCTAACCAATGACCCTTTTCTGGGCAGTGTTATTCAATCTGCTCCTTTACGCGACGGCCGGAGCGGAGTCGGGGATGCCGGGCACGCCGTGGAGTCAATTGGCGCCGGAGGAACGGCAGACGTTGCAACGTTTTTCCGATCGATGGGATCAGTTGCCGCCGGACCGGCAGGAGCGATTGCGGAACGGCGCTCGACGATGGTCGGAGATGACGCCGGAACAGAAGGATATCGCCAAACAAAATTATCAGCGATGGCAGCAGTTACCACCGGAACAGCAGCAGCGCTTTCGGGAGCGGCTTGACCACTTTCGGCAGCTTCCGCCCGAGGAACAGCAACGGCTTCGAGGCATGCGGCAGTGGTTCAAAAGCTTGCCGCCCGAGCGTCGGCACGAATTGAAAGAACGTTGGAAGAATTTAAGTCCGGAGGAGCGACGGCGGTTTCGTCGTGAGATGCAAGGCGCAGGGCAGGGAGCCGGTGAAGGTCCCCCGCGATCTCGGCCGCATCGGCCTGCCCCCTGATGCAGTCAGCGCGTATTCGTCTGCGCGCGGTTCTGGAAGGAATTGAGATAGCCAAACGCCAGCATACAGGCGCCGATCAGCACCATGGGCGCGCTGAGGACTTGGCCCATGGTGATCGCCCCTGCAATGAAGCCTAGGTGCAGGTCCGGTTCGCGAAAGAACTCCACCACAATCCGGCACAGGCCGTATCCCATGATGAATGTCCACATGAGCGTTCCCGGCGGCCTGGGGCGCCGTCCTAACCACCAAATCACCAGAAAGAGTAAGCCACCCTCTAGTGCGGCTTCATAGAGTTGCGAGGGATGCCGACATTCCGGTCCGCCACTCGGAAAGACCATGCACCACGTGACGTCGGTCGGCCGTCCATACAGTTCTCCGTTGATGAAGTTGCCGAGCCGGCCGAACCCTAGCCCGATGGGAACCGTGATGGCTACGAGATCCGCAATGGTATAGACCGGAAAGCCCTGCCGCCAGCAATAGAAGAGCAGAGCGACCACGACTCCCAGCAATCCGCCGTGAAAGGACATGCCGCCTTCCCACACCGCGAGTATTTTTGACGGATGCTCCAGGTAATAGGGCAGATTGTAAAACAGAACGTAGCCAAGACGACCCCCGGCAAAAACGCCCACCGCTCCATAGACAATAAGGTCATAGAGCTGTTCTTTGGTCATCGCAATTCCGCGTGCCGCCGCTCGTGCCTTAATCACGAAATAGGCGGTCGTGAGCCCAATGAGGTACATGAGACCGTACCAACGGAATTGCAACGGACCGAGCCGCAGAAACACCGGATCTATGTTGGGGAAAGGCATCATGGACTGGGCGCTGATAGTAGTGGAGACGCGACGGACTTTGCAATAGTATGGCGCGATGAACGTCATAGTTGCGATCGACTCGACATCATGAAAATCTTCATCGTCCTGGCCATAGTCACCACCTACGTCTTTGCCTACGGGGTGCCGGTGGGCGCGGCGACCGTGGCAACCGCGAAATTGACCGCATCATCGCGAACGCTGGACGGAGAGGAGTTGCTGCGCATCGGGGATATTCACGAAGTACAGCATCACTGGCAAGAAGCGTTGCCCTATTATCAACGGGCGTTGTCGGCCTTCCGTGAGAAGCGAAACCGGAAGGGAGAGACGCGCGCGCTCTTGAAGATGAGTCATGTGCTCATGCAACAAGGCAAACTGGACGACGCGTTGACCACCGTCAATGAGTGTGTTCGCGTGGCGTCGGCGACTCGCGACAGCAAGATGCAGGCGCAGGCCCTTGTGCAACGTGGACTCATTGCCGAAGCTTTGGAGCACGGAGGATTAGCCAGGACGTCGTATGAGGAAGCCCAGCATCTGTTTGAGAAAGCGCACGATGGGGAAGGGGTTATCGACGCCCGCATTAGGCTGGGATCAGTACTGGCAAGGCAGGGAGAGCTCGATGCAGGATTGGCCTTGTTGCAGCAGGCGTATCAAGATGCGCAACAGCAGTCGCTTCTAGCATTGCAAATGGCCGCATTGCCCGGAATCGGACAGGCCCAATTGGAATTGGAACATTCAGACGCGGCGCGTCGGGCCTTTGAGGATGGCCTCGCTCGCGCGCACGGGCTTCAAGACTTGAAGCAGGAGGCGCTGTTCAGCATGCGACTGGCTCGACTGAATCAATCTTCCCAAGATTTTAAGGAGGGTCGGCAACTTGCCCAGCGTTCGCTGATGCTCTATCAGGCCGTGCGGGATCGATTGGGAGAAGCCGACTCCCTTTCCTTATTAGGCACCTTGTACTTGAATGACAAGGACGAGGATCAGGCGCTCACCCACCATCAGCGGGCGCTGGAGCTTTATCGTGCATTACGGCATCGAGCCCGAGAGGCCGGTAGCCTCACAAATATTGGGATCGTCTATGAGCGCCAAGCGCTTAGTCCATTGGCCCAAGAAACGTATGGTAAGGCCATTTCTCTTCTTCAGAGCCTTTCCGAGTCGTCATCTTCGTCGATGTCCCGTTTCTGAGACGCTCATTCTGTCCTCGGTGTTGTGAAAAACGAACAGTCCTAGTGGAAGATTTCAGCCGCGATCGCAGAAAAGCCAGACTTTTACAAGATGGGCGCCACGGGTTCATTGGCACACAGAATGCTTCACGCACAGTGAGCGCTCAGAACATTTCTTTAAGGGTTCTCTATCACCATAAACAAGGAGTGACCGCCATGTCGACGTCGGGGAAAATCACAGCGTTGGTAGCGGGCAGTGCGGTGATCGGCGCGGGCTTGGGCCTTCTATTGGCGCCACAAACCGGATCGGAAACGCGCAGGCAAGTTCGGCAGTATGCGAAGCGCACTCAGGACCAAGCCGTGCGATTGAGCCGGAGCGTGCAAGCAGGATTTACACGCGCCATCGAACACGGGAAGTCCTTGCAGGACATGCCGGGTCGCCGACCGGTTGAGGCGGCCTGACGCGCATTGATTCGTCTTCCTCCTTCGGAACGAGAGGCCTGCGCGGCACCGAGCGCAGGCCTCTCCGGGCGTACGTCTACAATATTGACCCCTCCTTCACCGGATGTTAGAGTCTGCCCCGGCAGGCTAACGAACTGACATTCGTCGTGACCATTCCTCTCACATAAACCAGATCGCGACGTATCGATAATTGGCTATGGCGCATCGTTCTTTTTTCCCCATTCAGATCTCCATCTCGCCAGCATCCCCTGATGGATTTTGCGATTAACCGTTCATCGATGACGGTCATGCATGCCGGAGTGGCGGAATAGGCAGACGCCTGGGACTTAAAATCCCATGGGCCGAAAGGCCCGTGCCGGTTCGAGCCCGGCCTCCGGCACCATCAAAACAATCATTTACAGATATCACGGAGCGGTCCCGCTGACTGTATTTGTTGATGGTCACGGTTTAGGTCACGGTTGTCTGCCTGACTCACCTACGGTGTCTCTTGAAGCCCCTTAAGGCTGACCCAAAACTGTCCAATACGGTTTTCGGTTTTCGTCTAACCTCCTACTATTCTTTCCAAGCAGGTCTGCATGCTCAGACAGTTTCAACGTCTCGCGCTCGTAGCCGGGGTTCCCCATCAAGAGGCCCTATGACGGTTAAACGAGGCGGTCTGCACCAACCTGTAGCATCCCAAGCCTCACGATGGCGTGCGCTGAAGGGCGGCTTGCGCCTTCGCGATCACGAGATCGGGAAATACAGGCTTTGAGAGAAACGCATAGACTCCTGTCTGCGATGTGTCGGCTTCTAACGAGTCATCGAGACGTGCGGTCATAATTATGACCCGTGTGTCTGGCGCAGTTGCTCGTAACTGCCGTAAGAGGCTCAGCCCATCAACACTCGACATCCGAACATCTATGAAAATGAGTTGATAGTGCCCACTCCGCACCAACGAGAGTGCGGTCTCCGCATCCATAGCTGTATCGACAGTGGTGTCCGGAAGACGGCTCTTGAGCAGTGCAGGTAAGACTCCCAAGGTCACAGCATCATCATCGATAACGAGAATACGCTCCATGCGGCGTCCCCATACACCTAGGTGTTGTTACACACTATCATGGCGGGCCGTCGTCGGGATATGGTACGCATATGATCGACCGTGTGTATCTTGTCCATTCCCGGTATGGTCCTCACGTACAACCCTTCCGGCTCGCGCTGTCCCAACACGAAGTCTGGCAGTTTCTGAAGAAGCCGGACCCCGTCGTTCTCGAACTATTCTTGATTGAATATTGCGCCCTTGGGGTTGCCATGACAGAACCTGTGGAGGGCTGGATTAGACGGGCTGCGGAACGATGTCAACAGCTTGGCTTCGCAAAGGCTGGTGAGTTCCTTGTCTCCCATGCCGATGAGCAAAAAGACCATCATGTGCCGTTCATCAATGACACCCGATGGCTCATTGATCGGTGGAATGCAAAGCATGATCGGCAACTTGATGCGGAAGAACTGTTGAGCCAACCCTTAACGGCTGGAGTGACCAATTACCGGGCGCTGCACGAGGCGATCATTTCAGCGGATACTCCTTATTGCCAACTCGCTATTGAGTTTGAGATTGAGCGTCTTGCCTTCACGTATGGTGCTGGGGCCATTCCGAAAATCGTCAGGGCGCTCGGGTCCGAAGCTATCAAGGGGCTCCAGTTTCTTCAGAATCGTGTCAACCACGGTATATGGCATGCCTCCCGGACTGAAAGCCAACTCAACCAAATACTTCATGATGTACCGTCAACACTTGCGGTTCTCACAGAGACGGCGGGAATGGCACTGAAGACGTATGGGCAGTACCTCAGCGATTGCTTAGCGTTCGCTTCAAAAGAAGCGGCGCTCTTGACCGGTACAGATATCTCCTCGGCTCTCTAACCGAAGACCGACCTTTAACAGCATTTGCGGTTCAAAATTCAAGCGCGTAACAGATGAGTTTTGATGGGGCAGAGTCACTTGGAAGGGATATTGGGCTTTCCCCCCCACGGGGTCAGGCTGACTGTGTCAACTTGGTGCGGATCACAAACAGACCGATGTGAATGATGACCAAAGTGTAGAGCATTTCCATGGACGCCGGAAGGCGACGACCGAGAAGCGGCTCTGCATAAAACAGAGGCATAAGCCCGAGTATGACAATGAGCGCATATACAAGACCTGGTCGTAGAAACCGCCTAATCAATCGCACCGGTAGGAGATGCAAGCATATCGACCTCATCGAATAGTTCTACACCTGCCCCCAGTTCCATCCAATCGGGCGAAAGTCGTCATCCTTTTGACCCAGAGCATTATTACGTGTTTGGATTGCAACTAGGCGACACGCGTAAAACTCTTTTATGTTTTTCCAAAAAAATGAACTGGGTTCATTCTGACCGTGTGCCCTTGGTACCCGGGCCGCCTCCGAAAAATGGCGCGAATGGCACAAGGGTGCACCCCTCTTCTCACTGACGGCTCCAGATCTGTACGAACGTCGAGTGCTCTTTTTGGGCACCCCGCCTGCACCTAAAGCCGTCCGGGGTTGGTCACGGTTTTGGTTACAGATCAATGATCTGTGCATTTCACAGTGGTTCACACTAGTAGCCTGCGAAACCTCCGCTCAGTGCGAAGTAAATCGTCAACCGTATTATCCCATCTCAACCAACGCATCGACCCCAATGCGGACTTAAAATCCCATGGCCGAAAGGCCCGTGCTGGTTCGAGCCCTGCCTCCGGCACCATCCATTCAATAAGTTTACATGACATGCGCTTCAGCCTGACTCACCTCATATCAGCAGGGTAGGTCACCGAAAAATTCAACTCGGCAAACAGTATTTCAAGTTAAACCTAGGTAATAGTGATCGCATGGCAGCTACACGCAAGATAGCTTCATTCTACAAATCTAGTGTAGTTTCGCTCATCGCCTGATGGGCGTTTGCGCTCTATTGTTCATGGGGTCCACTGCTAAGTCTTGTATTTTCAGGGATGCCTATCTAGGCATCCCTTCTGCTAGTCACGTGTGGAGCACACACAAGTAGCGATGAATGATCGGCGCAAATCCAGAAGAACACGTGTCAAGGTGCCAGTTTTCCTTCGTGCTACCGGCCCGTGGGCCGGAGGTTCTATCACTAATCTTTCGGTAACGGGTTGCTGCATCACATTTCGCGATGCCTGGATCGACGTGCCCCATCTGGAGGCCCTCATGGCATTGCCTACCGCTCCGCCCCGCACCATTCGGACGGAGGGTCGTGTCAGCTGGAAAGCCAACCGCACATGTGGGATTGAATTTCTCACGCTTACCCTGCCTGATTACCAAACTCTTTCAACCTACATAACTGGCATCCTGACTGATTGAGTCGCGGGAGTGCTTGTAATTTTGACGTATGCCGTGTTTGCTCTCTCACCGTGGTTGTACAATCAGTCCGGTCCCGGCCTGACCTCACGCGTATGGCAATGCTGGTAAAGTCCAGTCAGCGATGAACTGCACCTGGGAGGATGACGATGCAGATGGTGATGATGGTTTTCCGCACGTCGATGGAAGGGGAAGTGCTCCCGTGGGTCGAGCATGAACAACTACCCTACACGCGACTTGATGGCGCACAAGGCAAGGGAGCGACGGGCACGGTGCCTGGGTCAGCAATGTGGGTGGGCGGCGCGAATAGCGTCCTTCTCCTAGCTGTCCCCGACGACCGCCTGGACAGTTTCAGAGATCGCGTTCGAGCGTTTGAACGGGAACTGGAGGTACAGCAACGGATGGAGGTGCCCTTTCACATTTTCGTGACGCCATGCATTCAATGGCTGTAACTTTCCGTGCCTCTCCGACGAGTCATGGCCGCACGGGTCAAGGATCACGATGCCTCATTGCCGTTCAATCTGAAGTCACGGCGAGGCTATTGGGATTGGCATTACGGTGGCCGATACAGGCTCGAGTCACTGTCATATCGGCAGGGAGGCTGTCTTACCGCTCGCATAACTGTTCGGTTGTATTGGTTGAGAGCGCGCAGTTTATCCAGCCAACGAGTGAATTAGGCCACAAGCCGAAAAAGAAATGGAGGACGCATCATGAAGATGAAAGGGTTTTGGGTGGGACTCGCTGTTGGAACTATCTCCACCTGCCTAGTCGGTCAGTGGGTGTTCCCTGCTGCGGGCAAGGAGACAGATCCATCTAAGTGCATCTCTCCCAAAACTGTCGCGGATTATATCCATAGTGTGGTCGAGGCGGATCGAGCGTTTTACGCGACCGAGATTGTGGAGCGGATGCAGATGCGAGGCATTATGTTCCCGTCGGAACACTGGAAAGATGACGGAGAACTCCCTTTACCCGCCCAATTTTTACTCGAAACGGGGCGGCTCGTGGCGAAACAACCAAATGGGATTCGGTTCCGGCTGATCAGCAGTTGGCCGATAAATAAATCGAATAGCCCAACGACAGAATTCGAACGGGCGGCGCTTACGAAGATCCTTGAAAATCCCGGTCCTCCCTATGGAGGCGTGACAACCGAGGGCGGGGCTCGCGTCTTCCAAGCACTCTATCCCGATAAAGCTCTGTCTTCGCAGTGTGCCGATTGTCACAATGTGCATTCACAAAGCCCAAAGAGGGATTTCAAGGAGGGAGACGTGATGGGCGGGGTTCTGGTAACAATTCCACTCCCCCAATAGCGAACGCCAAGGAATAATAAGCGATCTGCATTGCCGCCGTGTGTGGTCAGCAAGCGAGACTGTTTCCCATGGGTTCTCTAAGGATTTGATTGCCAAAATCGGTTGTTTGTTGACATAGGAATGACCGCCATGCGTTAGAAGAACGGAACCATAAAAAATAACGACTCTCTTTTCCGTTCAGGGCCAATCCGGACGGCCGATAAATTCTCTGTTTATTGGAAGGCTAGCCGGGATTGTGCTGATTGTTTGCTTTGCCCTGCCTTGTCTCAAGTATCGAGTCAAATTATCGTCCGGATAGCGATACGTACGTCGCTGTTTGCCGCCGATAACCACCGATAGGTAGCTTATAGTCCCTCCTCCATATTCGGACTTAAATCCCATGGGCCGAAAGGCCCGTGCCGGTTCGCCCGGCCTCCGGCTCCATAAATTCTACTTTTCTACATCCCTTTTTATCGAAGATTGCCACAGTATTGATTTATTTTTAATATCTGGTAATCCTATTCTTTCATGGGAGGACCTTCCATGACACACTTGCGACCAACCGTGTCCGACACACTTCTCAACGTCCAAGTCCATGACCATGTCTGTCTGCTGTATGAGACGCCTGAGGAGCAATTCCAGACTGCATTGCCCTTTCTCAAGGCCGGACTCGATAAACAGGACTACTGTATCTATGTGGCCGATGAAAACACGACACAGACCGTTATGGAGCGTATGCGTCGAGAGAATCTGGACGTGGATACGGCCGTTGCATCCGGTCGTCTCGCCTTACTGACCAAGCGCGAGAGTTTTCTGCGCAATGGGGCCTTTCACGCTGATCAAATGATCGAATTCCTCAAAGAGGGGTGCGGGCAGGCGAAGGCTCGTGGTTTTTCCGCTTGTCGTGGGACCGGCGAGATGACATGGCATTTTGACTCCGGGATATCACCGCATGAGTTGCTCGCCTATGAGGCTAAGTTGAATGATTTTTACCGATCCCATGATGCGATCGGCGTTTGCCAATATAATGTGAATCGATTCAGCCCGGAGGTGATCCGAGGCATGATTCAAACGCACCCCATCATTGTGTATAAGAATATCGTATGCAGAAATCTCTATTACATTCCCCCCGACGAATGGTTGAATGAAGAGAAGGACACCGTGCGACAAGTCAAACGGCTGCTTGCCAATCTTGTCGAACGCGAGCAAGCCGAAGCAGAGCTTCGCAAGACGCTCAAAAAGCTTGAGGCGTCGCAATCCGCACTGCAAGATAAAATCAACGATCTGGAAAAGTTTGAAGATGTCGTGATCGGCCGAGAATTAAAAATGGCCGAACTGGAAAAAGAGAATAGGGAACTACGGGCTGAGCGGCTTAACTCGGCCTCTCGCCCTCAGGGAGCTCGCTAACCGTGTCCGTATTCTGCATCAACCGTCATCCCCTACTGATAAATATCGAATGGATCTACAAACCTACCCGAAATCGCCAACCTGTTTCGTCCGTTTGGGAGTGTTGTCTTGGCTCAGGTCATGTACGATTCTCTCAGGCAGTCCTTGCAGTTCGGTCAAGCTGAGATACAGACCGACGAAGCCGCCGACGTGGCCTGCCAACAGCTCAACAACAGGACGTTACACGATGCGAGTTTAGTCGTCATGAGGGCACCCGCGTTAAAAAGAATTTGGTTCCCTCAATCGGGCCCGACATACAGCGAGCGCATCATACATTGTGTAAGCGCTAAGAATATGAAGTTCAGCTGTATCTGCATGTAGAGAGTCTCGACAGGGGGTTGCAGGCCAAACGAATGCTGAGGACATGGCGAAGGCAGCCAGATCGTTTGTTATGATGGTGAGAAGTTGGTGAGGGCGCAGGGGCGAGGGGAAGATTAGCTTTTCTTTTTTCGTGTTGCGTTTCTCCGCGGCTTTTCGAGTTCGCGTACTCGTTGCTCGAGGTCTCGTATCTGCTGGCGAAGTTCCGGAAGGCGAGGAATCACAGCCATCGATTTCATCGCGACGTCATGGGGCATGACCGGCGCGCCCGACACGATTTGATTTCCCGTCAAACTTCGATTCACGCCCGACCGTGCTGCAATCATGACTTGGTTGCCGATTTCAAGATGATCGGCTAAGCCGGCTTGTCCACCGACCATCACATGATGCCCTAACGTCGTGCTGCCCGCGATACCCACCTGCGCGACCAGGATGCTATGCTCGCCGACGGAAACGTTATGAGCGATTTGCACGAGGTTATCGACCTTCGTGCCGCGTTTAATCACCGTGCGCCCGAAGGTGGCGCGATCGATCGTGACATTGGCTCCCAATTCCACATCGTCTTCGATACAGACAATACCCAGTTGGGGAATTTTGTGATGCCGCCCTTCGTGCTGCACGTACCCAAAGCCGTCGCTCCCGATGACGGTGCCGCTATGAATGATCACCCGGGCGCCGATGAGGCACCCTTCCCTCACCGTCACATTCGGATAGAGCACGCTGTCGTCGCCGATCGCGACATCGTCTCCGATAAAGACGCCGGGGTAGAGTGTGACTCTGGTGCCGATGCGGGCGCGATCGCCCAGCGTGACGAATGGGCCGATGGATGACTCCTGGCCGATTTCTACGGATTGGCCGAGTGCGATTTGGTTGGAGATGCCGCGTGACTGGAAGGGTGGGACGAAAAAGGAGGCGGTAATACGCGCGAAAACGTAAGCTGGATTGTTCACGATGATTTGCGGACGGGACACATCCGCGAGCTCTCGTCCCACAACCAGCGCGGCCGCCTTGGAGTCCTTCGCCGCCTGGAGGAAGCGTTCGGATGCGACATATCCTAAATCGTCAGGGCCGGCTTCCGCCAAGCTCGACACGCCCGTGATCGTTACATCGGCAGGACCAATGAGCGTCCCCCCAAATGCCTCACTGATCTCGGCCACACGGATGCGTCGGGATGTCTGCAAACCGGCCATCTCGAATTATTTGCCCTTTTTCGCGGCCGTCGATTTTTTTGCGGAAGCGGAAACTGTCCGTGCTTTCGTCTTGGCGGGTATCGAGTGCCCCGGTCGAACTTTCTTCTCCACGTAGGTAATCACATCGCCGACCGTCACCAGTTTGTGCAGGTCTTCATCGGGGATCTGAATTTCAAACGCCTCTTCAATGCGGAAGAGGAGTTCGATTGTCGCCATCGAATCCAGCCCGAGATCGTCACGAAGGGAATAGGCCGGCGTAATCGTCTGCCGGTCACGTTTGACATAGTCGGCGAGGGAGATCAGGATGCGTTCGGAGACCGAAGGGAGCGTCATAGAGTTCCTTTAATTGTCTCTGATGGGCATTTAGCCAAATCGGGTGAAGACCACCGCTGCATTATTACTCCCGAATCCAAAGGCATTCAAGAGCGCCACCTTCACGGTGCGCCGTTGGCCGTGCGAGGAAATTCCGTTCAGGGCACAAGCGGGATCCGGGTCGTCGTAGTTGATCGTGGGATGAAGCTGACCGGTTTGAATGCTCAATGCACAGACCGTTCCCGCAATGGCGCCCGCTGCTCCCAAGGTATGCCCCACCATCGATTTCGTCGCATTGATCGCTATGCGGTCGGCTCTCGATTTGAACACGTGACGGATGGCTTTTGCTTCGACGGCATCCCCAATCGGAGTCGAGGTGGCATGCGCATTAATGTAGTCGACTTGAGACGGTGAGATCCCGGCATTCTCCATCGCTAATCGCATCGTGTTCGCGACTTCGAGGCCATCCTCTTTGGGAATGACCATGTGATAGGCCTCGCTGGTGGCGGCGTATCCCGCTACTTCGGCGTAGATCCTCGCCTTGCGTTTCTTGGCATGCGCGAGCGATTCCAGAATCAATGCGCCTGCGCCCTCTCCCATCACGAATCCGTCCCGGCTACGATCGAACGGCCGCGACGCACGCTCGGGCGTATCGTTAAACGTGGTGGAAAGGGCCCGTAAGGAACAAAATCCCGCAAATACTAATGGGGTAATGCTGGCATCGGCGCCAACCACAATGACGACATCCGCTTGTCCGTTCCGAATGCATTGGAGGCCTTGGCCCAAGGCATGCGCACTGGACGAGCAGGCGGTCGAGATGGTGAGATTGGGGCCTTTAGCGCCGTGAGCCATCGCGACGATGCCCGAGGCTGAATTCAGGGTGATAGTCGGAATAAAGTTCGGGTGCACCCGGTGTGGTCGCCGGCTTTCGTAGAGTTGCGTGATTTCCCGTTCGCCCATCACCATCCCGCCCATGCCCGCGCCGACGATCACGCCGACACGATGCGGCTTTTCCTGGTCCATCCGTAAGCCTGCGTCGGTGACCGCTTCTTTGGCGGCCACCAGGGCGAACTGCGCATAGCGGTCGACCCGCTCCGCGCGAGTC
>Ga0207651_10000074_pt1 | contig 45829 bp, 70 predicted proteins | sample KBSM23metaG_FD_184328 | JGI IMG/M metagenome (GOLD analysis project Ga0207651, IMG submission 184328) | Miscanthus rhizosphere microbial communities from Kellogg Biological Station, Michigan, USA - KBS M2-3 metaG (SPAdes) (version 2) | ecosystem: Host-associated > Plants > Roots > Rhizosphere >... | reverse complement strand
CACGTGACTTCATCGTGCCTGTCATCGACTTGGACGTGTCGATCACGGGCGTGCAGTCGCTGGCGGCCGGCACGGCGGCGCCCATCGAGGTGGACGGCGGCAACTGGGGTGCCGTCCCCCAACTCGACGCCCCCGTGGGCCTGACCGTCGAGTCGCAGCTCGCCGCCCTCGACGCCCCGAAGCCGCCGGCCAAGAAGCGGGCGAACGCTGCCGCTCCGATCCCGGCGACGAGGACAGCACCCCGCAAGGCCGCCGAGGTCGACGCTCAGGTGTGTTCCAAGTGCGGCAAGGCGTACGGGGCGGAGCCGCTCAAGAAGAACCCGGAGCCCGGTGGCAGCCGGTTCATCCACGCCCACTGTCCCGGTACGGAACCAGCCAGCCAGCCAGCGGGCGATGTGGTCGGGGACGGGGGCACGTCTAGCAGTCAGCGCTCGACTGCCAAACCCCCCGTCTCCGGCCGTGCCATGACCGGGGCCCAGCACGCCAAGGTCATGGCCGTCTCAGCGAAGGCGTTCCCTGCCGGCGAGCGTCGGGGACCCGAAGCCGATGCGTGGCGGCGACGTTGCACGTTGACCCTGTGCGAGATGTTGGGCATCCCCGGTCTCACGTCCCGGGCGGAGTTGAACTCGCAGCAGGCGTCCACGCTGATCGATGCCCTCGTGCAGATCGAAGCCGGGGCGTGGTCGTGGGAAGTCGACGACGACGAGACGTGCAAGCTCGTCGACGTCGCCGAGGGCGAAGTGCTGGGCACCGAACCGCTGCGGGTGGACGACCGGTGAGTTTCTCCCAGTTGACCAACTGGCGCACGGCCCGCCTCGACGACGTGAAGGTGTGGTTGGCCGAAACCGACGACGTCGACCAGGTGGCGTTGGCGTCCACGTTGCTGGCGAAGATCCGTCCGTCCACGAACCAGCACCGCCCCACCCCGCTGGCGGTCCTCGACATCGACGAGTCGATGCGGCGTGCCGAACGCCGGCTGGGTGAACTGGTACGGGCCGGGCAAGCCGCCGGGACGATCAACCGGACCCGCAGCGGTCCGGGCCGGTCGTCCCGTGAGATCACCGACCGGCACCGCTTGCACTGGGGCTACGTCATGTTCGACGGGGTGAGCGACGAGCAGTTCGATGCGGCCATCAACGAGGGCCGCCGGCAGGGCTCGTTGCAACGCAAGCTGCTCGAAGAGATCCTGCACCCCATTCAGGTGGCGCACCGCCGGGAAACCCGTAAGGGCCACGAACGCACGTGGATGCCGCTCACCGAACGGCTCGACCAGATCCGCCGGCTGGCGAACACTGGGCACCGCTCCAACCAGATCGCCCAGATGTTGGGCATCTCCGGGGACCACGTGCGCCGGTTGGCGAAGACCCACGACATCCGCCTCCCCGAAGGCCGCACCGGTAGCCGCACGATCAACGCCGACCGGGTCATGGCCGAATCGACCTCGACGCTCGAAGGCGTCGCCATGGCGATCGGGCTCATCGACACCGACGAACTCGACCCCGGACGTGTCCCCGAGTGGGCGGCGTCGCTCAAAGACTCGATCCGAACCCTGCAACACCTGCACAAGGAGATGACCCGATGACCGAACCCGAACCGTCCACGTCCCCCCCGAAGGGCCGGATCAAACGAGAGGCCGCCCTGCGGTGGGTGCCGCTCAACTTGATGCGAGTCTCGTCGCTCGCTCAGCGCAACATCAACGAGAACCGGGTCGAGCACCTGCGGGTCAACTTCGACCCCGAAGACTTGGGCAACCTGACGGTCAGCCTGCGAGACAACCTGTATTGGATCATCGACGGCCAGCACCGGGTCGAAGCGATGCGGCAACTCGGCTGGGGTGACCAGTCGATCCAGTGCTGGGTCTACGAGGGCTTGACCGAAGAGGAAGAGGCCGACAAGTTCCTATCCCTCAACGACAGCCTGTTGGTGCCGGCGCTCCCCAAGTTCAAGGTGGGCGTCACCGCCGGCCGGTCCGACGAGGTCGCCGTCGACGAGATCGTGCGCTCGCTCGACCTCGTGGTCAGCCGGGACAAGATTCCCGGGGCCATCCAAGCCGTGGGCACCCTGTTGCGCATCTACCGCCGGGCCGGTGGTGGACCGCTGCGGCGCACCCTGTTGATGATCCGGGAAGCGTACGGCGACGAAGGCTTCGAGGCGCCCGTCATCGACGGGTTGGGTCTGCTCGTGGACCGCTACAACGGTCAGCTCGACGACGAGGCCGCCACCCAAGCGCTACGCAACGCCCACGGCGGCGTCGCCGGGCTACTCAACCGGGCGGAGCATCTGCGCCGGTCGACGGGCAACGCCAAAGGCCACTGTGTGGCCGCTGCCGCCGTCGACATCTTGAACCGGTCGAGCAGTCGCACGAAGAAGCTGCCGTCGTGGTGGCAGGCACCGAAACCCAAAGCCAAGGTCGTCTCCAAGTCGGCCCCTGCTAAGGCCGACGCATGAGCCCGCAGGTGATGGGTGTCGACCTGTCGCTCAACAACACCGGGATCGCCCACGCCGACGGGTCCGTCGAAGTGTTCACGCCCCGCTACAACAACTCGACGAACGCCGGCATGGACCGGCTCTGCGAGATCCGGGACCACATCGCCAAAGCCACCTTCGCCGCCCTCGACCTCGTTGTCATCGAAGGGCTGGCGTTCGATGCGCACGACACCTACCGGTGGGGGGCGCAGCTGGCGGGCATCGTCCGGGCCGCCCTGTACGACCTCGGTGTCCCGTTCATCCTGTGCCCGCCCGGCACGCTCAAGAAGTACGCCACCAACAACGGCAAGGCCGGCAAAGACCAGGTGACCAACGCCGCCCAGAAACGCTTGGGGTACGACGGCTACCAGAACGACGAGGCCGACGCCCTGTGGCTGCGAGCCATCGGCCTCGCCCTCTGCGACGCACCCGCCGTCGAGATGCCGAAGGTGCACGACGACGCCCTGCGCCTACTCCGCCAGCAGCGACCCATCCAACGGCCGTCATGAGCGGCCAGTCGCTGTTCCCCGACGACTACCCGCCCAAACAGGTGGTGCCCAAAGTGAAACGCACGTGCTGCGAGGACATCACCGACCCGCCCGGTGACGTCGACGACTTCACGTGGCGCATGACCCACGCGTTCGGCCACACCCGTTCAACGGTCGGTGTCAACACACTCGCCGAACTCGCCGGCTCAACCTCGAAGGTCGCTCAGGCCGCTCTGGTGGAAGCGGAAGAGATCGGCTGGCTGCGCCGGGTCGTGCCCGAAGCGTACGAGAAGAACCCGCCGGCCCTCTGGTTGGGCCGCCTCTCGCAAAGGAGCTGACCGTGGACTTGAACGAACGCACCGCACTGGAGGACCTCGTCGACCGGATCAGGCTGTTGCGGTCCCTCGTCGAGTCGATGGCCATGGGGTTGACGGTCGACGAGATGCCCGACGAAGAGGCCGACCTGCTCAACGAGATCTTGGACTCGATATGAACGCCGTCGACGATGACCGCCTCGCCGAACTGATCGCCGAAGGCTTGTACTACCGGTCGGTGGCCACGTTCGAAGAGGCCCCGATGTGGCCGGACGTGTGGGGCGAGACCCGCAGCCACTGGCGGGAGATCGCCCGGGTAGCGGTGGATGCTGTCAGGACAGCGGACGGCGCCACGACGTGAACGACCGCCAGCGCATCCGACTGGCCCAGATCGCCGCTGAACGCCTCACGCTGCTCGCCACCGCCCTCGACACGATCGTGGCCGGCGACACCGTCATGGGGCGCCTGCGGGACCAGCAAGGGCCGCTGAGGGCCCGCAGTTTCGAACCGGGCGGCAACGGCCACCGCCACGACGCCACCTTCGCCGGGGCCATCCACACCGACCGGGCCGTGGCCGACGAAGCCGACTTGGACCGCAAGCTCAAGTTGATCGCCCGGGAAGTGCGGGGCTGTTGGGAGATCGTCGGCCGCTACCCGGCCCCCCATCGGGCCACGGCCATCGACCGGCGTTCCCTCATCAAAGAGAACACGAAGGACCCGTGCTGCGAATCGTGTGCCCGCATCACCGGCCCCGACGGTGGCACCCGGTGGGAACCGGTGCGGCCCGCTTCGCTGCGGCCCTCCACCGTCGGCGAACGGTTGGACACCCCGATGTGGCTGTGCACTTGGTGCTACTCGACGACGAGGCGCTGGGGGCGCCTGCCCACACCGAAAGAACTGGAACGCCACCATCGGGGCTCGATCGTCCCGTGGCCCCTAGATGTACCGAGGCCCACATGAAGGTCGGTTCACTTTGCAGTGGCTACGGCGGGCTGGACTTAGCCCTCGGAATGGTCCTCGACGTCGACACGGTCTGGCATGTCGAAGCCGACCCGCACGCCTCGACCGTGCTAACCCACCACTGGCCCGACGTCCCCAACCACGGGGACCTCACCGCCATCGACTGGGACACCGTCGAACCAATCGAAATCGTCACCGCCGGGTTCCCGTGCCAGCCCATCTCAACGGCCGGTCGAAGGAAGGTCACCAACGATGCCCGCTGGCTCTGGCCCCACATCGCCGACGCCGTTCGCGTTCTACGACCCCGAATCGTCGTGCTGGAAAATGTCGCAGGGCTCCTTACTCCCTGGCGGGACGGACGCTGGTGGCGCCCGGCACCCATCGAAGAGGTCGCTGCCGATCTGGTCTCGCTCGGGTACGTGGGATCTTGGCGCTGCCTACGAGCGTCCGACGTCGGTGCCCCCCACCGACGAGAACGAGTCTTCATCGTTGCGGCCGACGCCGACGTCAAGGGACTGGAAGGACGGGGTGCCGACCGAAGCGGTCCCCGACAACTCGCTGTTGGGTCGGGTCGTTTGGAACCTGTTGCCGACACCGACGGCCGTTCAGAGCCGCAACCGCACCTCCGGTCGCACCAACCCCGACTCAAGACACCACGACGGGATGACGTTGGAGGATTGGGTGGTGCTACTGCCCACCCCCCGGGTGGCAGCCGGCAGGACGAGCAGGTCGGCGGCGACGAAACGGGACAGTCGGTCGGCGCCGTCGATCGAGCAGGCGCTCGAGATCGCCGAGGGGAGATTGCCGAGGGAGTTCTCGAGCTGGAACGAACTGCCGGCGTCCTGGCATGGGGACCGTACGCCGCCGCCATCGAACGATGGGAACGACTGACCCGACCCGCACCGGCACCGACCGATGACCGGGGCCGGCTCAACCCGGAGTTCTCCGAGTGGATGATGGGCCTGCCCGCCGGGTGGGTGACCGACGTCGGGATCTCCCGCACCGCCCAGCTGCGGTGCATCGGCAACGGCGTATGCCCGCAGCAAGGCGCCGCCGCGCTTCGACTGGAACAGAGGCCCACATGAACGCTGATCCCCTCGACGTGGTCCGTGACGCCCTGCTCGCCGCCGGGTGTGACCCGAAGGGCGGTCAGCGCATCACCGCCAAATGCCCGGCGCACGACGACTCCAACCCGAGCCTGTCGGTAGCCCGGGGTACTCAACAGCCCGTGGTGTTTCGCTGCCACGCCGGCTGTGACCCCGACGCCGTCCTGCGAGCCCTCAGGTTGGACTGGGCCGACCTGTTGGAGGATGAGAACACCACCAACGGCTACACGCCCGCCAAGGAGATCGTGGCCACCTACACCTACACCGACGAGACGGGCACGCCGCTGTTCGAGGTCGTGCGGTTCGCACCGAAAGACTTCCGTCAACGGCTGCCCAACGGCACGTGGGGTGTCGGGAACGTGCGGCGGGTCCCGTTCCGGTTGCCCGCTGTCGTAAGGGCTGCGCAAGCAGGTACCACCATCTATGTGTGCGAGGGGGAGAAGGACGTCCTCGCCATCGAACGAGCCGGAGCAGTCGCCACCACCAACCCCGGCGGTGCCGGCAAATGGCGAGACGAGTACGACCCGTTCTTCGTGGGCGCCAACGTCATCGTGGTCGCCGACGACGACGAACCCGGTCACCGTCACGCCGCCGACGTCGCCCGCCACCTCCGACAGGTAGCCAACGCCACCCTGGTGGTGGTGCCCGTCGAAGGATCGAAGGATGTCGCCGACCATCTCGGCCGGGGCCGCACGCTCGACGACCTGCAACTGTTCCAGCCCGAGCACATCAACCACGACACCCCCAATCCCGGGGACGCAGACGAGCCGTGGGAGGAACCCATCCCGATCGGCTACGGCGGCAAAGTGCCCGTGTTCCCCGTGCAACGCCTGCCGCTGTGGTTGCAGGACTACGTGATGGCCATGTCGAGGGCGCTACAAGTCCCGATCGACCTGCCCGCCATGATGGTGCTCTCCGTGCTGGCCGCCGCCGCCGGGGGTCGGTGCATCGTCGAGATCCGCCAAGGCTGGCGGGAACCGCTCAACCTCTACACCGCGGTCGCCATGGCGTCGGGCACGAGGAAGACGCCCGTGTTCCAGCGGATCATCAAACCGTTGGAGTTGGCCGAACGCGAAGCCGTCGACAAGGCCCTGCCCGAAGTGGCCGAAGCGAAAGCCCGGCACAAAGCGGCGAGAGCCAAAGCCGACAAGGCCATGGACGACATCGCCCGAGCCAAAACGGAGGCCGAAGAGGAAGCGGTCCACTACGCCAGCCAGATGGCGCTGCTGGCCGAAGCGATCGTGGTCCCGTCGATCCCCCGCATCTTGGCCGACGACGCCACCCCCGAAGCGCTCGCCAGCTTGATGTGCGAACAGGACGGCCGGTTGGCCATGTTCTCCGATGAGGGCGAAGTGTTCTCCATGATGTCGGGCCGCTACTCCACGAGCGGGCCGAACCTCGCCATCTACTTGAAGTCCCACGTCGGCAGCCCCGTGCGGGTCGACCGCAAAGGCCGGGACCCCGAGTACATCGAGCACCCGGCGTTGACGTTGGGCCTCACCATCCAACCGTCGATGCTGGCCGGCATCGCCGGGATCGACGGGGCGAGAGGCCGGGGGTTGTTGGGCCGGTTCCTGTGGTCGATCCCGCAGACCAACGTCGGGGAACGAGACACCGAGGTCGAACCCATCGCCGACGAGATCGAAGAGACCTACATCGACGAGATGCAGATCCTCGTGCGGAGCTTGGCCGACTGGAAGGACCCGGCCGTGCTGGTGTTCACCCCCGAAGCCGACCGGGCGCTGCTGGCGTTCCAGAAGGAACTCGAACCTCGGCTGCGGGCATCGGGTGGGGACCTCGGCCACATGGCGGACTGGGCGTCGAAGCTCGTGGGCACCGTGGCCCGCATCGCCGGCCTGTTGCACCTGGCCGACAACGTGCGCTCGGGCTGGCAGCGGCCCGTGCAGCTCGGGATGGTGGCCGACGCCATCCGCATCGGCCGTCACCTCATCGAGCATGCGAAGGTGGCGTACGAGGCGATGATGATGGGCCCGGTGGTGAACGACGCCGAGGTGCTGTTGCGGTGGATGGAAGGCAGGTCGTCGTTCACGCAACGGGAGGCGTACCGGTCGAACACGTACCGGTGGCCGCACGCGGCCGATGTGGTGGCCCCGTTGCAGTTGTTGGAGGACCACGATTACATCCGCAGGATCGACCCCCCGGCGACTGCGAAGCGTGGCCGTCCCCGGTCTCAGCGGTTCGCCGTGAACCCCCTCGCCCAAAAATGAAAGTATCTATGCCAATGGAAAAGTTACGCCAGAACGCGAAATTGGTCGAACACCGGTTCCCACCGTTTCGAGTATTGGCGTAACAAATCCATTGGCATAGACGTTTCCGTTCTGAAAACCCCGATTCGGCCGGCCCCCACCCACCGTGACCGAATCGGACCCGAAAACGCGAACGAGGGGCCCTCTCGACCAGGCCCCGAACGCCTAGTTGAGAGAAGCCCCTCAGCCCGATTACCTACCAGCGAGCAAAGGTACCAGCCCCGAACGGTGGTACCCCCGCTTCACGTGGATCTTGTTGGCCCTACCGGACGCACCCGCTCCGGCCTTCGGCCAAGCACTCGACGTACACCTTGGCGTCCGCCTTGGACTGGTCGCGGTAGGCGTTGGCCCCGAACAGGGACAGGCCCAGCATCACGACTAGGGCGCACACCCCGAAGACGGCGAGCTTGAACCAGTCGGGGGCCTTGTTGGTATCGGTGGTTTCGGGCATGCACCACCATCGGTTCGAACCCTCGCAGACTTGAAGGGTTACCCCCGGTAGCATCGGGACCACACCGGAGGTGCCCCCCATGCGAGAACTGACCTGGTTCCCCCTGCTGGAGAGCTACCCGAAGACGTCGGGCTACGGCAGCAGGGTCGACCCCATCACCGGGGCGACCGGCTCGTTCCACGGCGGTGTCGACTACGGGGCACCGTGGGGCGTCCCGCTCATCGCCCCCTTCGACGGCCTCGTCACGACTGGCTACGAGAGCGGGGCCGGCAACTGGCTGTGGGTCGACAGTGGCGGCGACCGCTTCAAGTCGTTTCACCACGACAGCTTCGCCGTCGGCTCGGGCACGTGGGTGGCGGCGGGCACGACCATCGCCTACATCGACTCGACGGGGTCCAGCACCGGCTCCCACGCCCACCTTGAGCTGTGGGAGAACGGCACCCGCATCGACCCGACTGGCTACTTGGACAGGGCGCCGCTACTGCACCACACGCCCGGAACTGGAGATGACGAGATGACCGACGACGACTGGAACCAGATGAGGATGATCATCTCCAACGCGCTGGTATCCAAGTTCGCTACCCACTCGACGCCCAACGTGCTGTTCACCGACTCCAACGGGCAGTTCACTGTCGTGTTGGTGAACGGTCAGCCGCACAAGCTGGGCTTCAGCGAACCCGCCGAGGTGACCCTCGCCCAGCGGGCCGGTTGGGTCGCCCCGCAGAAGCCGATGAACCCGCCGGCCGCCTGCCCGACCGCGTTCGACGTGGCCGACCTGACACCCGACGAGCGGCGTGTCCTCGATGACTACCCGTGGGTGTGACCGCCCCGGAAAACGCGACCAACCCACCGGAGTCCTGAAGCGTGACTGAGGGCGACGAGGGACTGAGCGTCTTCGACCGGCCCATCCCCACCGCCGTCCTCCAACTCGTCGGCCTCACCTGCCTGCTCGTCGCCACCGCCGTCCTCTACGACGGCTGGTACGTCATCGGCGTACTGGGCTTGGCGCTCACGTTCGGGCGCACCGAAGACATCCACGACGCCCTCGTGCTGTTGCGCCAGATCGCCCACCACCGCCGGCAACGCCCCGACTAGACTGAACACTCCCCCCCCGCCCCGGCACCTTCCCACCCTCTCCGGGGCATCGCACCACCCGGCAACCGTCGCCCCGGACGCCACACTCCGGGGCGACGGCCCGCGTGTGGGGCTAGTGTCGAGCCACATGGACCCGAACCCATGCGAGCAGTAGATGAAAGCCGACCCGATCCTCATGGTCACCGGACATCGGCGGCTCAACCACCGAGAGGCCGTACTCGTTGCCCTCGGGCGAGTGCTTGAGGTCGTGAAACCCGTCCTCGCCATCGCCGGGGGCGCCAACGGGACCGACGACCTCTTCGCTGGAGCGGCCATCCGGGCCCAGATCCCGCTGTGGCTGATCTACCCGAACATCTGGTACCGCCGCCGGTACCGGATATCGGACCGTCACCCTGTCCATGCCCTGCGCATCACCTACGCCGTCGAGCGCCCCATGGTCTGCCCCAACTGGCGGGCGCGGTGGAACGACGAACGCTGGTGGCTCGACAACTTCGTGCGCAACGGAGAGATGGTCGGCCGGTCCAACGTCGCCGCCGTGGTCTCCGACCGCTCACCCCGAGAGCTGCTCGAAGCGGACACGGGCGGCACCGCCCAGTGCGTGAAGGCTCTTAGAGAAGGCGGCCACGAGAAGGTCCTGTGGGTGCCGGATGAGCCCGAGGCGAAAGTGCGTCCGACGAGGCTGGTGCCATGAAGGTCATGCTCGTGTGGATACTGCTGGGCCTCGTCACGTTGTTCATCGCCAACGTGATCCTCGGCCTCGTGCAGAACGCCCACCACCGTCGGCTCATGACCCCGTCGCCACCCGTCAACGTGCGCCTCGTGACCCGCCACGGCGTCGAGATCCCCGTGCAATGCGTTTACGTGGGCCGCTTCGACGGTGTTCATCGTTGGGAAGTGATCCGCCCCGACGGGATCGCCGAACCCTCCGAGGTGGCGGCCGTCAACGTCGAGGCGTTGCCGACGAAGACCGCGATCGCCATGTTCCGCCACGACGCAAGGGACGACCGGTGAACATCGACGAGATCTTCGACGTCGGCCACCAGGCGACGTTGGAACCCGGCGACTACGTGCCCGGCGCCGGCCGGTGCATCAAATGCGGGTACTCGGCGACCATCGGCTCGTGGTGCGACACCCACCACCCGTCGGTCCCTGACCTGCCGGTGCATGTGGACAGCCGGGATCGGTGCCTGCGCTGCGGGCGTCCCCTCACCGACGGGGTCGAACGCTCGACCGGGGTGTGTCACCGCTGCCGCGACTGGTTCCTCGGGGGCTTCGATGACTGACCTGCCCCGTTGCGCCATGGAGCTGGCGTTCACCGTCGAGGGCGGCCTCGTCTACCGGCCCGTCGAGGCACCGCCGTGTGGGGCCCGGCTCGACATCGACACCCGGGGCGTGCACCTTGTCTGTGACCGCATGGTCGGCCACCAGGACGAGGAACGCGAAGACTGGTCGAAGCACCGGGCTGTCATCGACGCCGAGTTGGGTTACGCCCTGCTCTGGTGTGAGGACGACTGTGCGCACCGCTGTCAGAGCTGGCTCGCCAACGAAGTGACGACACTCAAACGGGCAATCGAAGGGGGATGTGGCGATGGGTGACGTGGACCCCACCGGGGACCGGACGTGGCGGGACGATGCCTACGAGGCGCTCAACGCGGACTTGGCGCGTGAACGCTTCGCCCGCCGGGCCATCGACCAGGCGCTACTCGACGCCGTCAACGAACGGGACCGGCTGCGGGACGATCTGGCCGTCGAGCGACAGAACGCCAAAGTCTTGCAGGGGTACTTCGACCAGGCGATCGAGAAGGCCATCACCGCCGAGGCCGAGCGGGACCGGCTGCGGGCGGTCGTGGATGCAATGACGCTCCGCATCCGTCAGCTACAACATGTCGACGCGCTCCTCGGCACCGGCGATGACGAGGACGAGGAGGATGTGTTCCGCGGGTGGTGGGCGGCTGCCGTCAGGGCACTGATCGAACTTGACGTAAGCCCGACTATCGGCAGGCAAGCCGATGAATGAGCTATCGCTGGCTCGGTCCGTTCGCCGGATTGCCCACCGCCACGAGTGGCTGCCAGCCGTCGACTTGCACGAGGTGGTCGACGTCATCCGCCAGGACGACAACGACGCGTCGGACAACGCGCTGCGCACGCTGATCCACGTTCGCCACCGCGACGCCATGACGGTGGCGATGCACGCCCTCGCCCCACGGGTGCGTGCCAAGGTCCGCGACAACGACCATGAGTACGTACAGAACGTCTACGGCGACCTAGCAATGGTCCTCGCCGAAGGCCCCCACGATGGTGAACGCCTTGCCCGCCGGCTCGTCGGCCGAGCACACAAGCGCACCTACGCGTCGGTCCGCAGGGTCACGCGCAAGGGTGCCAGCGGGCAGGTGCATGTCATCCCGGTGGCCGATGTCAAGCGCGAGGTCAGCCAACCGGCCGACGTCGATGACTCGCCCCTGAACGATTCGCCGCTGAGCGAGCGGGATCGCGTGCTCATCGAGGCGACACGCGTTCGCGGGCTGCCACTGACGGACGTGGCGCTCTTGCTCGGGATGACCTATGAGCAGGCGAAGAAGCGCCGGCAGCGGGCTGAAGCCGAGTGGTACGCCTGGCGACGAAAGAGGGTTCACCGTGAGCAACGATGAGGCGCTGCGGGCCGCACTGGACGCAGCCATCTCCTACATCTTCGCCTTGGAGGGTCAGAAAGAGGCGGTGGTCGTTCGAGCCCGGCGTGCATACGATGCCGCTCTGGCCGCGCTGGACGAGGCCGAGCATGACGGAAGCGACAACAGCCGGTGCACGCGCTGCAACCGCACCACTTTGCAGTGCGCGACGCAGTTCGAGGACGTCGGGTTCGGGCCGATGTGCTGCGAGGACTGCTCGCACACGATCCGCGCGGTGCAAGCCGTGCTCGACCGGCTTGACGTAACACCGGATACCGGCGGTGAGGCGTGATCGCGCAGTTCGACGGCATCAAGGTCGGGCCGCTCGTCGCACAAGTGGCCGTAGTGGCGATCCTGTTCATCGCCTTCGGCATCGGCCCGGCCCGTGACCGTCTCCGACGGCGATCGCACTACACGTGCCCCGACCACGTCCGTACCGGGGGCTATGAGTCGTGCTGCGCGTGCGGCGGGTGGGCTGAGGGCGACCCCGACCGGGGGCGGCTGTGCAGCGAGGCGAAAGGGTGACCGTTAGCTATCACATCGGCGACGCCGCCTGGCCCGACCTCGATGGCCAGTTCGTCATCGCACACATCCTGTCCGACACCGGAGCGTACGGTGCCGGCTTCGCCCGCCAGATCGCCAACCGCTACCCCCGGGCCAAGGAGCAGTACCTGCGCTGGTACCGCGGCGAGGGGGCATCGTCGTTCCCGTTCCGCTTGGGCGCCGTGCAGTGGGTCGGCGTCGGGGCCAACGTCGGACGGGGACCGTGGTGGGGCCGGTGGGTCGCCAACATGGTCGCCCAGCACGGACTGCGCACCCCCGCCAACCGCCACCCGCTCGACCTCGATGCGCTCGCCGAATGCCTGACGCAGCTCGCCGGGGACGACGAGCACCTGATCGTCATGCCCCGCATCGGCTGCGGGCTCGCCGGGGGCACGTGGGATGAGGTCGAGCCGTTGGTCAGTTCGATCCTGTGGGAGAAGGACGTCCGGGTGTACGACACGGAGGACATGGCGATGGTGCCGGGGTGAGCGTCATCATCCACGCCGTGGGCGACAGGCTGTTGGTCGTCGGCGACCTCTCCTGGCCCGCAGAGATCGAGAGCGAGACGATCGACCACGGCACCGTGCTGGGCACCGACAGCAAGCACCGTTGGTTCCACATCCGCCGAGCCCGGGTGTGGTTCGAGTCCGGCTGGGGCGTGAGCATCGTGTGGGGCTCGGGCAACTACGGCACCAACTACGACACGTGGTCTGAGCGCATCAACGAAGAGCCCACCTCGGTGGAGGTCGGGGTCATCAGTGAGGACGGCCTGCTCGGTGGTCGGGTGGCCGGCTACATGAGCGCCGCCGACGTGAACGAGCTGTTGGCCGAGGTGTCCCGCTGGCCGTCCAAGGGGGCCATCCCCCTGCCGGCACATCTGGATGAGAAGTTCGATTGACAGAGGGGGAAGACGTGACCGACCAGGAGAACGCCTACGACACGATCGCCAAGCTACGGGCCGGGCTGGCCATCGAGAAGCAGAAGCGCCACATGGCCGAATCGGAGCTGGACGTGCAGGACGACAAGATTGCCGAGCTGCGCCTGCGCATCGACCGGGTGCGCGCTGAGCTGGCCGAAGCCAAGCGGGTGGCCGCCGTGGCCGACGAGCAGACCCAATCCATGCAGGAGTCCCTGTCGAACGCCCTGGCCGAGGTCGACCGCCTACGGGCCGCCATCGAAGCGGAGAGCCCCGCCGAGGCGCTCCTGTACGCCCTGACCGACCGGGACTCCGCACGCCGGGACGCGGCCGTACAGCGGGTGCGGGCCGAACGGGCCGAACGTCGAGCCAGAGACCTGGCCAACAGGAACGAGGCGGCCGGGTGAGGCGGGAGGACTGGATCAACGTGGCGGTGGCCGTCGCCTTCATCGTCCTGTCCGTCTTCACCGTGCTCTACGTGCGGGTGTAGATCGCCCTGCAGGGCCGGCCCCCGGGGAGTCCGCGCTCCCCGGGGGCCACTACCGCCGGGTGTCGTCCATGCCCTTGAGGATGAGCACGGCCACCAACACCAGGACGACGATCGACCCGATGGTGAGGGCGTCGTTCATTGGGTGTCCAGCCAACGCTGCAGCATCCCCGTCGTCATGGCCGTGGTGCTCTCCGGCGCCATGATCTGCAGCGTGGCCAGCATCGGGCCGATGTCCGCCTTCGGCTGGCCGGGGTGGCAGAACCGGCACCATGACGTGCCCGGCTCGACCGGCAGGATCGTGCAGCGCACGCAGCCCACCCCGGCGCCGTCGCCACTGTGGCGGGGGGCCGGGCGCTGGTGGCCCACGTCAAGGATGTCCTCGATGTTCACTTCCGGCGCCGCCGCTGAACGTCGATGCGCCGGGCACGCTTGACCAGTTCCTTGAACCGGTCGTCGTCGGCGAGCGCAGCCTCAAGGAAGTCTTCGCCGAGCACCTCGGTGAGGCTGGTCACGGAGCACCCGTTCTCTTCGGCGAACTCCGTCCAGCCCCGATGCGACGTCTCCGTCAGGTAGGCGTGCAGGGCGGGGCGGAGCTGGTTGGTATTGATGGCCACGGTGACCCTCCGGGCTACTGAGGTTGATGGTGAACGACCAACGCTACCAGTACCTTGTTGGTGGAGAGCGGACCGAAACTGGTCGGCTCAGCCCTGGTCACCTAGGCCTGATGTATGGACTCGTGGGTACGTTCCCGGTATGGTACAAGGCATGTCCAACCAGTCTCAGCTCCCCAACCTCCATTCAGACCCGCAGGCAGTGCTCGATGAGCTGCCGGCCGCCATCTACTCCCGCTACTCCGCCAACCCGAACGGGACCATCGACTCGGTCGGGAACCAGAACGACGGGGGCATCCACTACGTGGGGCTCACGTGGGAAGGCCGGGCCTACCGGATCTACGCCGACGACAACATCTCCGCGTCGCACGCAGAGACCGAGCGCCCGGCGTTCAACCAGATGCGGGCCGACATCCGGGCCGGCAAGGTCGGCGCCGTCGTCACCAAGAGCCAGTCCCGATTCATCCGCAATGAGATCGAGTACGCCAAGCTCCGCCAGGACTGCCTCGCCGCCGGCATCGACCAGTGGCATTGCTGGGGCAAGGGCGGGGTCGTGGACATCGGCAAGGGCAAATCCATCAAGTCCAAGATCGACATGGTCATCGACTCCGACTACGCGGAGACCGTGAGCTTGAACGTGCGCAAGGGGCAGGAGGTGCTGGCCCGCAACGGCAAGGCCAACGGCGGCGTGTGCTTCGGCTACGTCCGTGGCCCCCGTCCGACCAAGGGCGGCGCCACGCTCGTGCCCGACGAAGAGGTGGCCGGCATCCCTCAGGAGATCTTCGAGCGGGTGCTGGCCGGCGAGCCCATCAACGCCATCGCCGCCGACCTGACTGAGCGGGAGATCCCGACCGTGCGGGGCCGGGCGTTCTGGCGGCCCACGACCGTGCGTGCCCTGCTCCGTGCCCCCACGCTCACCGCCCTGCGGGTCTACCAGGCGGAGATCGTCGGCGAAGGCGACTGGGACCCCGTCGTGGACCGTGAGACGTGGGATCGGATGCAGGTGTTCTTGAAGACGGCCGGCACGGTGAAGACCCGGGACGGTCGACGGGTCAAGCGGGGCTACACCACCAACCCCGTCCGGTACCTCAACAGCGGTATCGCCACCTGCCCCCACTGCGGCACGACCCTGTCGGGCTCCGTGCGGGCCGGCCGCTCCGCCATGTACCTGTGCCCCACATCGAGGGGCGGGTGCGACCGGACCAGCGCGAGCGTTAAGGGCGTGGACGATGAGGTCGTCGCCCAGCTCATGGCGAAGCTCACTGAGCCCAAGTTCCGTAAGTGGCTGGCCCGCAAGGACGCCCACGGCGCCGACCGGGTGCGGCTCAAGCGGGAGCTGGATGACATCGAGGTCGAGCGGGACGAGAACCAGGCCGACTACGACGCCAAGGGCATCAGCCGCAAGACGTGGATGAGGGCCGCCGCGTCACTCGATGAGCGGGAGGCCAAGGCCACCCGGGCGCTCGACCAGTTGCCGCCGCCCACCGGGCAGATCGACCCCGACCACGTGTTGGAGGGCTGGCACGAGCTGACGCTGGCCGAACAGCGCACCATCCTGCGGGCCGTACTGCACCAGGTCGTGATCCACCCCGCTACTCGGGGCGGGAACCGCTTCGACGTGGCCCGGGTCGACCCCCGCTGGCGTCACCTGCCCTGAGGGCTCGCTTGGCATCCGCACGGGCGATCCCCCGGCGGAGGATCGTCGCAACCTGTTCACGCACGAGGGGGTCTTCGAGAACGAAGGCCCCCTCTTCGCGTCCGGGCTCTGCGTGGTCGTCGGGGTTCACTGTATGTGGCGGGTCGGGGGTGGTCATATTTGGGTGATAACGCACCAGGTCAAATCACAACGGTGGGGTTTGAGGTGCATCGCATTCTTATCGTCGTTATTGGCGCAAACATTTCAGACCTGAAGCGAATCCTGAATGTAAACGAGGGGTTGCACCTAGATGACTTCAGGGCTTAGATGGGCATATCGCCTGGTAGAAGCACTCTCTGCAACACTGAGCTTCTAGCGGACGCCTACTGGAACCACATGGGGGGCCGCCGTGACAGACCGCAACGGCGCGGTTCCGTGCTCGGCATCCTTTGCCGAAGTCACGTACCGGCCGCGCCTGTTACCACTCACAGAGATCTTGCTTCACCTGTCCATCTCACAGAACACCGCGTACCGGCTCATCGGCCGGGACGAGTTCCCGCTCCCTCTCGTCAGGGTCGGCCGGCGCTGGTACGTCCGCTCCGTCGACCTCGATGCGCTCGTCGGCGCTGACGACTCATCACCCTGACGACCCCACCCCTGCGCCCGGCGCTGTCCGCCTAGCCCCTCCCCTTTCCCCCCGGGCTAGAGCCTTCGCCGGCCCGCCGCCCGCGATGGACGGCGCTGGGCGCAGGGTTCCACCACCTCAACCACGAAAGCGACAGCCATGCCACCCGACGCGCCCGCCCTGCCGGTCCTGGGCGAAGAGCCCAAGCTCGTCGCCCCCGATGCCGCCGACGAACGGTACTGGTCGGTCACCACGATCATCGGATGTCTGGACAAGCCGGCCCTGGTCCCGTGGGCCGCCATCAAGACGGCCGAAGCCGCCGTCGACAAGCTCGACACCGTCCGCTCGATCCTCGACAGCGACGGCCGGGACGAGGCCATCCGGTACCTCAAGAACGCACGCTTCCGGGTGGGCAAGGGTCTGCGGTCGGCCAGTGAGCTGGGCAAGGCCGTGCACGCCGCCGCCGAGTACAAGGCCATCCACGGGCGCTACCGGCCAGAGGACGCCAACGACAGGGAGCTGCGACCGTTCCTGGTGCAGTTCGACCGGTTCTTGGATGAGTTCCAGCCCGAGTACATCGCGGCCGAGGTGACCGTCTTCAGCCCCACCTTCGGCTACGCCGGCACATGCGACGGGTTCCTGCGGATCGGCGGCACGGACTATGTCGTTGATTACAAGAGTTCGCGAGAGGACGTCGATGGTCAGGGGAAGCTGAAGGCGCCTTTCCCGGAGGTCGGGTTGCAGTTGGCCGGTTATCGCCATGCCGACATCGCCGCCATCTGGCGGGCACGGCAGGCGGAAGTCTTCAAGCGCAGGTACTACCTGCTGAGCGAATCCGAGCGCGAGCTGGCGGTGCCGGTGCCTTCCGTCGATCACGGGCTTGCCATTCTGCTCACCCCGACGCGGTTCGCCGTCCACCCCGTGCGGTGCGACGAGGACATCTTCGAGCTGTTTCTCCACTGCATCGACGCGGCGAGGTTCGTGCTCGACGTGGGTCGGACGATCGTGGGGAACGCTTTGATTCCCCCAACTGCATTTCATGACGCAACCGACGATCCCTTTGCGGGGTTGCCGACGTGAATTCCTATGGCGTGACAAGCCGGGGTCCGGCTAGGTCCGGTGAGGCGTGGCGCTGTTTGGCCAGGTCTGGTAGGGCGCGGCTAGCTCGGGTCAGGCGCGGCACGGCAAGGCATGGAAGCAGTACCGCCCCGTGGTGGCTCGACACCACCACGGGGCACGACCTCGGGCCACGGCGAGCATCGCCGGGGCGGGGCTGGGCATGGCCCGGCTCGGCAGGGTTAGGCCGGATCGGGCACGCCGCGGTCGGGCTGGGCATGGCTCTCAACACGCAAACCATCAAGGGAAGGACATCCTCCGATGCCAACAAGCCGAACGACACGCGCACGGAAACCCGCCAACGGCTCGACGCCAACGGCGTTGAGCCCCGTCACCAACCTGGCCGAGTTCACGCTCAACGCATCCGAGCCCTACCGCGTGGGGCTCACGATCCAGGGCACATCGACCCTGCTGTTCCACCGCTGGAACTGCGAGGCCGTCGACGCCAAAGCCAAGGCGGCCAAAGGGTCCGCGGCGAAGAAGACGGACGACGTCGAGTCCTACGTGTACCGCGACGACAACGGCGAGATCTGCATCCCCGGCGAGTACCTGCGCCAAGCGATCGCCGGTCCGGCCGGTGCTGCCAAGTTCCGGCAGGACCCACGGTCCACGCGCAAGTCTGCGCTCGACCTCTACAAGGCCGGCATCGTCTCACTCACCGAGCTGGCGACGCTCGGGGTGCAGGACTGGGACCTGATCGACCAGCGCCGCGTCACAGTGCAGCGGGCGGGCATCACGAGGATGCGCCCCGCGATGCTCGCCGGCTGGCGGGCCGAGTTCGAGCTTCAGGTGTTGCTGCCGGAGTACATCCCGCCGATGGACCTGCTCGACGTCGTGACCCGCGCCGGCCAACTCGTGGGCCTGGCCGACTTCCGGCCGACCTACGGGCGCTTCGCCGTCGTCAAGTTCGAGGTGTTGGAGTAGCGAGGTCGGCCGCGGTGCGGAGAGTTGTGGTTGGGCGAGCACCGGCCAGGTGGGGCAAGCCCAGGCCCGGTCGAGCACGGCCAGGCGAGACCCGAAGAGGCGCGCAGCGGTACGGCGCGGCCAGCTTGGGTTCGGTCCGGTTCGGTCTGGCGGGCAGTGGCAGGACACGCATCGGCAAGGCGTGGCGGGGTGGGCCAAGTCACGGTGAGGTCTGGCATGGCTTGGCCCGCAATGGTGCGGCGCGCCTTGTGCTGGGCCTGCTGTGGTTCGGCGGGCTTCGGCGTGGCGAGGTATGGCTCCACATCCATCTATTGAGAAAGGAACGCTTGATGAAGCTCGACCGCATCTTCATCGAACTGCACGACGGCGACGACCTGGTGCTCATCGACGTGGACCAGATCCACGCCATCGCCGGGGAGACCAACTCGACGGTGTACTTCGCCGAGTTCCCCAACGGCTTCGTCGTTGACGAGTCGCCCAAGGACGTCGTCGCACTCATCCACGAGGCGTACGTGAAGGCGAGCACTGCCCGGGTTGGCGGGAAGCTCATGCACGAGAAGCCCGTCTCTGATTTCGACAGGGCGCTGGGATACCCCCGGCCGCCGGGAAGGTGACCATGGCCATCATCGGCCTTCAACGCCGCTTCCGTGAGGTCGGCCGCATCCGCATGGGCGTGCAGGTGCCGACCCGTTCCGGCAAGCGTGCCCCCCGCAAGCTCGACCACTTCCGGCTCACGTCCCCCGACCGTGCCGTCATCGAAGCGGTGGCCGTCGTCTACGGCGGGGCACCCAAGGAGTGGGACAACGACGGCGTGAACGAATGGGAGGTGACGATCACCGCGTCCGAGCTGCGCATCGCCCTGCCCCCCAACGTCACCGACTTGGGCTTCTCGCAGTTCTATGAGGCGTGGGCGAAGGGCTACTGCACCCGGCGCTGCGACACCGTGCGGGACACCGTGCGGGACGTGGCCTGTGACTGCGACCCCGACGACCGCATGTGCAAGGCCACCACGAGGCTCACCGTGCTGTTGCCCGACGTGCCCGGCCTGGGCACGTGGCGCTTGGAGTCCCACGGGTGGAACGCCGCGGTCGAACTCTCCGGGGCCGTTGAGCTGATCGAGCAGTTGGCCGGCGTGCGCTCCATCGTCCCCGCCCGCCTGCGCCTCGATCACCGCGAGAAGCGCAAGCTCGTCGCCGGCAAGGCTGAGGTCTACCGCTTCGCGGTGCCCGTCATCGACTTGGACGTGAGCATCCAAGGCGTGCGCCAGTTGGCGGCCAACTCCTACCAGGCCGTGGGCGCGGTGGATGACCTGTCGGCGCTCGACGCCGCCCCGGCCACCGGGTGGAAGCCGATCGCTCCCGTCGAGGCACCCCTGGCGCTCACCGTCGAAGCTCAGGTCCAAGAGCACGAGCGGGCCAAGCCACCGGCCAAGAAGCGGGCCAACGCCGCGGCCCCGTTGCCGGCCACCGGTCGACCCCCGCGCACCGCCGCCCAGGCCGACGCTCAGGTCTGTTCGGTCTGCTCGAAGCCCTACGGCGCCGAGTCGTTGATGGCGAACCCCGACAAGTCTCCGGGTCAGTCCCGGTTCGTGCATCGCCACCACGACCAACCATCCGAGCCCGCTCAGGTGGCGGACGACGGTGGGGGCGGCACGTCTAGCGGGTCTGCACCTCCCGCTGAACCCGCCCCCGCCGTCGGGTCCCCGAAGATGATGTCCCCGAAGATGCGGGGCAAGGCGATGGCCATGATCGCCAAGCTGTTCCCCGTCCCCGAAGACATGACGTCGGCCGAGAACGACGACCGGTCCCGTCAGATCACGCTCGACATCTGCACGGCGTTGGGCTCACCCGGCTACACGTCGAGGGCCGACATCGACATGGACACCGGCATGGTCCTGATCGACACGCTCGAAGCGATCGAGACGGGCGACGTCGACTTCGACCTCGACACCCGGGTGCTCAGCCACACGGCGACCGGTGAGCCCATCGGCTTCGGGAAGGGGAAATCGTGAGACCCACCATCCGATCACTCTGCTCCGGCTACGGCGGGCTCGAGATGGCCGTGGAGCACGTCACCGACGGCGTCCTGGTCGACCACGCCGAGACCGACAAACGTGCCGCCATGGTGCACGACGCCCACTGGCCCGGCGTCCCCAACATCGGCGACATCACCACCATCGACTGGTCAATGCTGGAGCCGACCGACATCCTATGTGCCGGGTTCCCGTGTCAGCCGATATCGGTAGCTGGCCAACGGAAGGTCACCAACGATGCCCGCTGGCTCTGGCCCCACATCGCCCACGCCGTTCGTGTACTTCGACCCCGACACGTCGTGTTGGAGAACGTGCCGCCTCTCCTTCGACTTTGGCGGGACGACGACGGACGATGGAACCGGGCACCCGTCGAAGAGGTCGCTGGAGATCTGGCCGCCGTCGGGTACGTGGGATCTTGGCGCAGCCTACGAGCGGCCGACATCGGCGCCCCCCATGAGCGGGAACGGGTCTTCATCGTTGCTTCCGACACCCAACGCCTGGGATTGGAAGGACGTCGGGGACTTCGCCGTGCACCCCGAGAAGGCGAAGCTGGCGCACACCATCAAGGTGTTGCCGACGCCGGGAGCGGCCGACTCCAAGCGGGGCCGGGGATCGGACACCTTGCCCCGGAAGGGGACCTTCAAGCCATGGATGACCCTGACCGACTGGGCGTTCGGGATTGGGGCGCCTTCGCCGCCGCCATCCGACGATGGGAGCGACTGACCCGACCCGCCCCCGAGCCCAGCGACGAGAAGGGACGGCTCGCCCCCGCCTTCGTGGAGTGGATGATGGGTCTGCCCGCGGGTTGGGTGACCGACGTGGGCCTCTCGCACACGGCCCAGCTCCACGTGCTCGGCAACGGCGTCGTCCCTCAGCAGGCGTTCGCCGCCCTCAACGACCTCTTCCGTGAACGGGGCGCAGCATGAGGCGCCGCTCGCTCACCGACATGCTCCGGGCCGCCCTAGACCCGCAGCTCGCCACCATGGACGCCCTGACGGCCCTGGGGGACCTGAGCGGGTTCCTGCGGGAGCAGGAGGCCCACCTGGTGGCCTACGCCCGGGAAGAGGGCCATAGCTGGGATGAGATCGGTCAAGCGTTGGGCCGGTCCCCGTCCCTGCTGGCCCGCCTGCACCGATCGGTGGTCCGGCGATGAGCGACCCGATGGTGTTGGGCGTCGACCTGTCCTTGACCGCCACCGGCCTGGCCCATCCCGATGGGAGCGTCGAGGTGTTCAAGCCCCGGGCCGAAGGCGCCACGAACCTGGGGTTGGACCGCATGGTGGAGATACGGGACCACGTCATCGCCTGCGTGCCCCCCGACGTCGAGCTGGTCGTCATCGAGGCCCTGGCCTTCGACGGCCACGACCGCAACCGCCAGCAGGCGCAGTTGACCGGCATGATCCGCGCCGCCCTGTTCGATCGGGGCTGGGGGTTCTACGCCATCCCACCGAACACGCTCAAGAAGTACGCCACCGGCAACGGCCACGCCGACAAGCACGAGGTCATCAAGGCCGCCGACAAGCGGTTGGGTTATGACGGGCACAGCCCCGACGAAGCCGACGCCCTGTGGCTGAGGGCCATCGGGTGGGCGCTGTTGGAGACGCCCGTCGTGGAGCTACCGCTGGCCCACCAGAACGCCCTGTTGCCGTGGCGCAAGGCGCCCCCGGTGGGACTGGTGCGGCGGGTCCGATGAGCCTGTTCGCCGAGTACCCGCAGGGCGAACCGTCCGAACCGAAGCCGCCGTCGTGCTGCGCCTACCTGATGGCACCCGGCCATGTCGAGGCCCGCACGTGGGCGATGGTCCACGCCTACGGCCATAGCCGTGTGCCGGTCACCGTGTTGGTGCTGGCCATGACGGCCGACATCACCCCCGCCGCCGCCCGGACCGCCATCGCCGCGGGCCAGTCCGCCGGCTGGTTGGCCCCCGTCGGAGCCGAGCGCCATGAGCGCACCCCGGCGCCCCGCTGGATCGGGCGCCTCCCCCACAAGCGATAGGAGCACCATGGTCACCTTCGACAAGCTCAACCTCCCCGCCGTGTTGCCCCGGCCCCCGCGGGGCTTCGTGAAGACGCTCGATGCCAACTGGGACGACCTGAAGGCCGAACAGCACCGCCTCGATGAGGTCGCCCTGGCCGCCCAGCGCGTGGCCGACGAGTTCGGCATCGCCATGGCGAAGGTCCGTTCCCGCATGGAGCCCTTCCCCGGCATGACCGTCGAGAGCGTGCTGGCCATGCTCAACCGCAAGGCGTCGGCGTGATCGCCATGGACGACGGCACCGCCGAGCTGCGCTACCGGCTCAAGGCCGTCGAGGCCCAGGCGGAGAAGCTCGAAGGGCTCGTGCTGTTGATGGCCGCGGGTGTCGGGGCCGATGAGATGCCGGGCCGGTATCGGGAACTGTTGGCCAGCATCACGGGGACCGACGTCTGACCGATGAACGACCGCCAGCGCATCCGACTCGCTCAGGCCGTCACGTCCCGCGCCGACCTGGTCGCCAAGATCCTCGACACCGTCGAGCACGGCAGCACCGTCATGGGCCGCATGCGGGAGCTGCAGGGCAACCTGCGAGCCCGGTCCTACGAAGGGCCGGGGTCCACCATGCGCCACGACACGGTCTTCGCCGGCATGAAGCCTGATCAGGCGGTGGCCGATGAGCGCGACCTCGACAAGGCGCTCAAAGCCGCGGCGGTCGAGCTGACGAAGGCGACCGTGATCCTCAACCGGTACCCGACCCCCAAGCGGGTGTCAGCCCGCCAGCGCCGGGACCTGGGACTGGTGACCGAACCGGGCTGCGAGAGCTGCGCCCGCACCGAAGGGCCGGCCGGTGGTCCCCGATGGGTGGCACCGCATCCGAAGATCCGTCGGCCCTCCACCGTCGGGGGCCGGCTGCCGGTGGCCATGTTGTTGTGCCGCTGGTGCTGGGAGTGCGTGAGCCGTTGGGGGCGCCTGCCGACCACCGAAGAGATCGAGCTGTACCACCGCACCGGCCGGGTGCCGTGGCCCAACGACGTAAGGAGCCCGTGATGGCAGGAGACCCCCTCGACATGGTGCGGGACGCTCTCCTGGCGGCGGGCTGTGACCCCAAGGGGAGCCAGAAGATCACGGCGAAGTGCCCGGCCCATGACGATTCGAGCCCGTCCCTGTCGGTGGCCCGGGGCACCCAACAGCCGGTCGTGCTCCGCTGCCATGCCGGGTGCAGCCCCGACGCTGTCCTAGACGCCCTCAGGCTCACGTGGGCGGACCTGTGCGAGGACGATGACGACTGGGAGCCACCGGTCCAGCCCAAGCGCATCAGCGCCGTCTACAGCTACGTGGACGAGCAGGGGATGGCCCTGTACGAGGTCGTGCGCTACGACCCCAAGGACTTCCGGCAACGCCAGCCCGGGGGCACGTGGGGGATCGGGAACATCCGCCGGGTGCTGTTCCGCCTGCCCGCCGTCATGGAGGCCGTGACCAACCATCAGGTGGTCTACATCTGCGAGGGCGAGAAGGACGTGCTGGCCGTCGAGGCCACCGGGGCGGTCGCCACCTGCAACCCGGGCGGGGCCGGGAAGTGGAAGGCCGACTACGACCAGTTCTTCGCCGGGGCGCAGGTCGTCATCATCTCCGACGACGACGAGCCCGGCTACCGCCACACCCGCGACGTGATCCGCCACCTAGAGGTGGTGGCCGCCAGCGTCAAGGCGGTCCTGCCGGTCGATGGCGCCAAGGACATCGCCCAGCACCTCGGCATGGGCCGCACGCTCGATGACGTGCGCCCCTTCGATGAGCCGGAGCCGGTGAAGGTGCGGGCCGACGAGTGGGAAGCGCCGGTCCCGTTGGGCCAGACCGGCAAACCCCCGGTGTTCCCCGCCCATCGCCTGCCCCCGTGGCTCAACGCCTACGTGGTGGCCCTGGCCGAGGCCGTGCAGGTACCGGTCGACCTGCCGGCCATGTTGGCGCTCACCGCCCTGTCGGCCGCGGCGGGGGGTCGGGCCTTCGTGCAGGTCAAGCCGGGCTACGACGAGAAGCTCAACCTCTACACCGCCACCGCCATGGCCCCGGGGTCACGCAAGACGCCGGTCTTCATGCGGGTCACCGCCCCGCTCATGGCCTATGAGCACGACGCCATCGTGGAGGCCACCGCGGAGGTCCACGAAGCGAAGATCCGCCTGGCTATCGCCAAGGCCGACGCCGTCAAGGCGCAGATCGAAGCCGAGAAGGCCGGCACCGACGCCCGGGCCGGGGCCGCCCACTACGCCGCGGTCAAGGCGATGGAGGCCGAGTCGATCACCGTGCCCACCATGCCCCGCCTGCTGGTGGACGACGCCACCCCCGAAGCCCTCACGTCGCTGATGGCCGAGCAGGGCGGACGGATCGCCATGTTCTCCGATGAGGGGGATGTGTTCTCGATGATGGCGGGCCGGTACTCCAAGGGGGCGAACCTGGGCGTGTACCTGAAGGCGCACGTGGGCTCGCCAATCAGGGTCGACCGCAAGGGCCGTGACCCGGAGATCATCAAGAAGCCGGCTCTCACGCTCGGGCTCACCGTCCAGCCCGTGGTGCTCTCCCAACTGTTCACCATCGAGGGCGCCCGGGGCCGGGGACTGCTGGGCCGGTTCCTGTGGAGCGTGCCCCCGTCGAACGTCGGCTACCGGCGCTCCGATCCCGAGCCGGTGCCGGCCGAGGTGGAGGCGCTGTTCACCACGAACCTGCGGGCGCTGGTGGCCACCCTGGCCGAGTGGACCGACCCGTTGCCGCTGGTGTTCACCCCGGCGGCCAAGGCGGCGCTGACCCGCTACCAGGACAGCATCGAGCCCCGCCTGCGCGACCCGGGCGGGGACCTGGCCCACATCGGGGACTGGGCCGGCAAGATCGTGGGCCACGTCGCCCGCATCGCCGGCCTGTTGCACCTGGCCACCCACATGCAGGGCAACATCCGCGGGTCGGTCGACGCCACCATGGTGGACGACGCCGTCAAGATCGGCGACTACCTCTGCATCCACGCCCTGCACGCTTTCCAGACGATGAACGACGGCCCGGTGCACGAGAACGCCAGGGCTGTCATCAAGTGGGCTCGGGACAACGACGTGAGCGTGTTCTCCCGTCGCCAGGTGCAGCAGGCGTGCCGCCACCGGATGCCCACCGTCGAAGACCTGAAGCCGGTCTTAGAGCTTCTTGAAGGATCAGGCCATCTCCGTCGGGTCCCGCCCCCCGAACCGGGCACAAAGGGTGGTCGACCCCGTGGCCCCATCTACGAGGTGAACCCCCTGGTCCGCACCTGAGACTTCTTATACACAAAGGGTCATAACCAACAGTAGAGAACGCGTGTTTGGTTAGGGGTCCGGCTCTGTTGGTTATGCCTCAATGTGTCTAAGAACGGTCCGACGACCCCCCTGAAATGGAGGACCACTAACCGTGAAGCCCCTCGAACCTGAAGACATCACCCGTTTGTTCAAGACCACGGCCCGCACGCTCGGCGAGCACGGCCGGGCCATGCAGATGCTCACCGAGCAGTTGCTCAAGACCAACCCGTCCCCCGCAGAGCTGCTCAGCGCCCTGCAGCAGATGCGCAACGCCCGGGGTCCAGCCCAGGACACCATCGAGATGCTGGCCGACCACCTCGCCGACGCCGAAGGCTCCGACTGGCGCGTGGTCCGCCAACAGATGGGCGTCTCGCTCGGCTCGGGCCGCCACGACGGCGACGATCCTGGCGTACCCCCATGGGTCGCCGCCTTCAACGAACCACCCCTACCCGGCAACTAAGGAGAACCCCCGATGTCCACCAGCTATCCCCCGCTCAAGCTCAAGGTCGACCCCGCCCGGGAGACCGTCCAGTACCCGAACCCGACGGTCGGGTTCTTCACCATCACCCCCGCCCTCGCCGCTCAGCTCATGGAACACATGCTCAACCCCCGGTCGATCCGTCAGGTCGCCCTCAACCAGCGCAAGGCCGACCTGGCCGACGGCAACTGGTCGATGGAAGCCGGCTCGATCCTGTTCGACCGCTACGGCTGGCTCCGTGACGGCCAGCACCGACTGACGGCCGTCGTCGCCACCGGGGTGACCATCGTGGCCAACGTCGTCTTGGGCGCGTCGGAGACCGCCGTGCAGGCCACCGACACCGGCTCTAAACGCTCCTGGTCCGACCAGCTCAAGGGCCGGGGCGTGCACAACGCCATCACCATGCAGGCCGGCGTGACCCTCAGTTGGAAATGGGACCACGACCTCAACGGCATGGGCATGTATACGAGCCCGACCGTGGCGCAGCTCAACGCCTGGTTCGCCGACCATCCGTTCTGCGAAGAGCACGCGGTGGAGGCCATGCGGTGGAAGCGGGCGCTCAAGGCCGGCCGGCCCGGCGTGTTCTTCGCCCTCATCGCCCGCATGAACACCATTGACGCCGTCGCCGCCCGAGCGTGGGGCGACGCCATGGAGTTGGGCGCCAACTTGGACCCCAACGACCCGATCAAGAAGGTGCGGGACCGGACGATGACCTCGGCCAGCCGGCCCGGCCAGGTCTCCGACCGGGTCATCGAGCTGGGCGTCATGGTCAAGGCGTGGAACCTGTGGGTCCTCGGCCGCGAGGTCAAGTACCTGTCGTGGCGCCGGCAGGATCGCCGGGAAGCGTTCCCGCAGATGCTCGACCTCAACGGCGACGTGTACCCGTTCCCCGATGTCGTCACCCCCACCGCCGGCCGGGGCCTGGCCCATGGCTCCGGGCAGATCGCGTCGCCCAACGGGTCGGGCCGTGTCAAGGTGCTGGTCGACCAGATGGGGGAGGCCGGTGACTGAGGACGAACACGGGCTACTCGACCGCACCATCCCGGTCCTCGCCCTCCAAGCCTTCGGCCTGGTCTGCCTGCTCACCTCGGTGGCCGTCATCTACGACGGCTGGTACGTGGTCGGGGCGCTGGGCGTCACGTTCGTGTTCGGTCGCACCGACGACCTGCACGACGTGTTGGTCCTGATGCGGGGCGTAGCCCGTCGCCGACGCCGGAGACGTGAGGATGGCTGAGCGGTACGTGCTGACGGCCGAAGCGTGGTGGATGCGAGGGCTGCGCCAGGACCCCGAGGCCGAAGCCTGGCTCGACCGGGCATCCGGCGACGGGATCAACGGCACGGACTACCGCGCCCTCTACGGCGCCCTGGTCGATGAGGGCGTCATCGACCTGTTCGTCTTCGGCCGTCAGGTGCCGACCTTCTACGCCCAGGACGACCATCACATCGAGGTGCTCGCCATCCGCCGCCGCTACCGGGGGCCGGTCCCCCCGCAGGTGCTGGCCGCCTTCCAGCCGGAGCACCAGATGGCGGAACGGGTGTGGTTCTTCACCTAGCGTGGCGTCCATGGAGACTTCCCACGTGACCGTGAGTGCCCACCCGAACCTGACCGGCCCGGTCGGGACGGATACCGACGAGTTCCTGAGGGCATGGGCGCCCGTGCTCGGCCCTACGGCCGTACTGCTGGCCCATCTGCTGGCCGGCGACATGAGATCGGAGGACGAAGCCACCACCTACGAGGTCAACGGCCTGGCGGCTGAGATCGGTGTAGCCCCCGGCAAGCTCCGCTCGGCGCTCGCCCGGCTCGCCCGCAACCACATCGCCAGCGTGGACGGTGCCCAGGTGGCCATCAGGCTGAACGTGCACCGCCCCGGCCAGTCCCGGCCCGCCGCCGACTCGCTCACCCTCACCGTGGACGAGGTCGCCGAGATGCTGGGCATCTCCCGTTCGGCGGCCTACCAGGGGACACGGGACGGCACGATCCCCGCCGTCAGGATCGGTCGACGCATCATCGTTCCCCGGGCCAAGCTCATGGAGATGTTCGACCTGTAGACGCGCCGAAGGCCGGACGGGGAAACCCCCGCCCGGCTCTTCAGCCGTTGCCCACGGAGAGGTCAGCCGATGCGCTCCCACCGGCCGCACTTCTGCGACTTGAAGCCGACGTCGCCGGGCTGGATGGTCACCACGGCCAGGCCGGACATGACGAACTCGTTGGCGATCACGTCGTTGCCGGTGCCGGTGAAGTCGCGCAGGCGAGCCCAGTAGCAGCTCGCCGTCGAGGTCGACCGGTAGGTGCCGGGCTCGATGTCGACGCCCACCCGGTAGGTGCCGTCCTTGATGGCCGCCGGGGCGGTGGTGGTGGGCGCCGGGGCCTGCGTGGTCGGCGGCGTGGTCGTGGTGGTGGTCGGCACGGGGCTGGCGTAGGTGGGGGCGGGGCTGGCCGCCTTGGCCATCTCGGTGGTCGGGGTCGGGGCCGGGTTGGTGGCCGCCCCGACGGCGACCATGAAGACGGACCAGCCGACGAAGACGACGATGGCCGCCCCGACGGCGAACGGGCTACGCCAGGGCGGGTCGGCGGGTTTGGGGGAGCGGGCAGGGGGTGGGGGCAACGGATGTTCGGTCATGCCGGTCTATCGGCCAGACCGCCCTGCTCGTGAAGGCTTCAGATGTGGATAAGGCTGGGGACATACCGTGACGGTCATGCGTGGACCCGTCGCCCGCTGCGCCCGCTGCGATTGCCCCCGGACCACGACCCGGCCGCTCGTGCTGGCGCATTGGGGCCGGTCCTACTGCGGGCTCTGCTGCGGGTTCGTGATGGCCGACCAGGACCGGGGCGAACCCGTCCAACCCAACCCCCGGGACGAGCCACTGGTGCCCCGGGAGGGCGCCGAACTCATCGGCGAGAAACCCGTCGCCGACTGGCCGTGGAAAGAGATCCGGGCCGCTGAGCGCCAAGCCCAACAGCGTGCCCGGTCGGCCCCCAAGTGCGGCGCATGCGATGAGCCCATGCTCGTCGGGCAGACGGGCCTACATTGGACGTGCCGGCCGTCCTGAACCAACGGAGCCGCTCATGCGAGAGCTGACCTACTTCCCGCTCTTGGAGAGCTATCCCAAGACATCGGGCTACGGGTATCGGACCGATCCGATCACCGGGGCGCAAGGCTCCTATCACGGCGGTGTCGACTACGGCGCGCCGTGGGGTGTCCCGCTCATCGCCCCGTTCGACGGCTTGGTCACGACCGGGTACGAGAGCGGCGCCGGGAACTGGCTGTGGGTCGACAGCGGGGGCGACCGCTTCAAGAGCTTTCACCACGACAGCTTCGCCGTCGGCTCGGGCACGTGGGTCGCCGCCGGCACGACCATCGCCTACATCGACTCGACCGGCAGCTCGACCGGTTCCCACGCCCACCTTGAGCTGTGGGAGAACGGGACCCGCATAGATCCGACCGGCTATCTGGACAGGGCGCCCCTGCTGCATCACACGCCCGGAAATGAGGATGAGATGACCGACGACGATTGGAACCAGATGCGGACGATCCTGTCGAACGCGCTGGCCTCCAAGTTCGCGACCCACTCGACGCCGACCGCGTTGTTCTCCGAGCCCGGCGGGCAGTTCACGCTCGTGCTCAAGGACGGCAAACCCCACCGGTTGGGCATGTCGTCCCCGCCGGAGGTCACCCTGCTCAAGCGGGTCGGGTTCATCTGCCCGCAGAAGCCGATGAACCCCCCGGCCGCGTCGCCCGACGCCATCGAGGTGTCGAGCCTGTCGCCCGAAGAGCAGGAGATCCTCCACCGCTACCCGTGGGTGTGAGCGGTAGGTAGGATCGCGGTGCTGGCAGGAGCCGGCTGGTACGGACACCCGAGACGGCCCCCGGTCCTTCCCCCGGGGGCCGCTTGGCGTACGGGGTGGGGGGAGATCCCCACCTGGTGGGGGAGGACCCTGGGGGAGATCCCCCTAGCTCGACCCCCCGGAGGCACCCCCCAGGTACCACTTCGCCAGGAGCCCGCCACGGGCGCTGTAGAGCCCGTAGGGCGACGCCGGGGGTTGCGTGTGGGCAACGGGGTCCGACATCCCCGTACAGGCCATGACGGCCCGCCTAAGATCCCGCCCGACGCTGGCGGGGGTCCTGCTCCCAACTTGGCATCCCATGCGTCGGGTCGGGAGCGGTAAGGGGGTCCCGGCGGTTGGACCACGCGCCGGCCGTCGGGACCTTCACCATGTTGGGACTACAGGTCCCGGCGTTGACCCCTGTCCAGCCCACGCTTGATGAGGTGCAGGACGTCGGGGTGTGCGTGGACGATGGCGCCGAACATGAGGGCGTAGCAGATGACGACGTGGTGCTCGTCGCCGGCTTCGTACGCCTTGACGGCTTCGTCGGACCAGCGGGCGATCATCCTGAGCGAGGCAATGGGTTCCATGCCTGCCTGAAGGGTCGTTGCGCTCGGCGATGTCAACGCCGGCCGGCGAAGCTCGATGTCGACGGGAATCCGGTCGGACCGGGTTCAGGGCCGCGTCGAGCACGTCGACCGGGCCGATGAACTCGACCATCACCGAGCCGTCGAGGCTCATCGTGCGGTCGTCGGTCAACAGCACGTCGACCGACGAGCCGCCCCACCGGCGCCAGCCCTTGACGATGTCGAGCACGTCGTCACCGAGCTGCAGCTTGATCGGCCCGCGCACCCGGTCGAGCACGCTGGGAAGGTCGAGCACGTTGAAGGGGTGAAGCTCGGTACCCGCTTCGGGCTCGTTCATGAGTTCTGACATCGGGAAGTCTCCTTGACTGAAGGGAAGGTCTCTGGCACCCCGAAAGCCCTGCAGCTAGGGCTGCAGGGCTCGGGAAGGGTTAGGGCTCGGTAGGGCTAGCGCGGCGGCTTCGGCGGCTCGACGTTGTGTTTGATCGTGACCGTGATGCTTGCGTACAGAGTGTTTGCCTGGGAAGCGGACAAAGCCTGCAGCTCGACGAGCCCGTCAAGGCACATCGTGATCTCTTCGAGGTAGTCGGCCGTAGCGGGGATGTGTGCCACTGGGAAGGTCTCCTTGATCCGGTAGGTAGGGCTAGAAGGGAAGGGTGCGGCTCGTGGTGCCGTCATAGGCCCGAAGGTACTGCAGGGCTTTACCGGTCGCCCTAAGGGCTCGTCGGGCCAGTAGCAGGGCTTCGTGCTCGTCGGCCGCCGGGAAGGTGAACCGGGTGCCGTCGGTCGTGGCCAGAAAGTACGTGCTCATGGGGAAGTCTCCTTGAAGGGGAAGGAACGGTGCGAGGCAGTCCGGGGCCGAGTTCGCCGAGTTTCTGACAGGGTTCAGTCCCATAAACCTGACCCTGCATATCCTTCGGCCGCTGTTACTGGCGCCCGGACCGTTCACTCGGATGCGCTTTCGCTTCACCCGGACTGCCTCGCTTTCCCCCCTTCGGCTCGTGCCCTGCAGGGCTTAAGGCTAACGCTGCAGCTAGGCACCGTTCCACTAGGGCTAGGGCTCGTCGGCTCGTGCTCGACGTGCTCGTGCTCGACGTCGGCGCCGACGAGAAATGGCCGTTAGCAGCCATGTCCAATCAGTATGAGTGAACCAGGGGGGTACCCCCTTGGCAGTATCAGGGAAGACCGTTGAGGCCAGGCTCCCGCTGTATGGAGGGTCTGAAAAACAGCCTTGTCGACCCCTGTATTAAGGAACATCACCAAATACAGGCATGTACCCCACCATCATTGCGCAGCCAATCAATTCGACTCTCTGACCAGGGAGTTCTCGCTAGAGCCCATCCGCCGGCCCCCGCCCCACCCACTAAGGCGACCGCTTTACTTTCTCAGCGGCAACGCCTATAACCGTCCCCATACGGCTAGTGGTGAGAGGTGGGTCAGGGCTGACCATGGAGGCGATCTAGGTGCCCCGGAAGTGGGGTCCATGCGCTCAGCCTCGATGCCCGGTCCTGACCTCGCAGACCTATTGCGACGACCACCGTCCGGCCCCCTATGCCACGTCGACCCGTAGAGCCCGGCTCCCCGCCGACTGGAACAAGCTCCGGCGCTTCGTGCTCCGCCGGGACAACTACACGTGCCACATCTGCGGCCGCTACGGCCCCCGGGTCGATCACATCGTGGCCGGCGATGATCACAGCCCGTCCAACCTGGCGCCCATCTGCCTCGACTGCGACAGAGCCAAGTCGGGTCATGAGGGGGGCATCACACAAGGGAGATACCGCCAATGAGTGACCCGTCCCTGCCCGGTACGCCGGGCACCGGCCCCTTGCCCGAACCGGAGCCTGAGGGCTTCCGGGAAGAGCAGATCGAGGCCGAGCGCCAGCGTCAGCTCGATGAGCGCGAAGAGCAGGCGCAGCTCAACAAGGAGGCCGCCGAGAAGTACAGCGGCAAGGACGCCCCCGACGGCACACCCACTCAGGGCCGCAGCCCGGCGGCGTCCGGCGACGACTACGGCTCCGGCGACACGCCGTCCAAGGCCAAGGGCGCCAGCCACCCGACCACCCGCAGCTCCACCACCAAGAAGAGCTGATGGCCAACCCGGCCCCCAAGCCGCCGGATGCCCGGCGTCGTCGTCGTGATGTGTCGGCATCTCAGGCCGCGCACCGTCTGCCGATCACCGGCCGGCAGGGTGCTCCGCCTAAGAGCCCGGTGCGCTTGGGGGCTGCGGGTAGGCGTTGGTGGCGATGGGCGTGGTCGACCCCGCAGGCCACCACGTGGAACGCTGGCTTCATCGAGCCGCTCGCCAAGCGGGCGCAGCTCGAAGACCAGTGGGTCACCGCCCTTGAAGGCGACGCCGATGGCGACCAGCGGGCGACCGACACCGCGGTGCGCCTGTTGCCGCTCATCCTGCGCATGGACGACGCCTTCGGCCTGACCCCGACCTCGGCGGCCAAGCTCCACTACGCCTTCGTAGCGGACGAGCCCGTGCAGGACGTGCCGACCAGCGCCGGGGTGACCGACATCCGCAACCGGCTGAAGGGCATGCGCGACTGATGGCCTGGCGCGGCCCCGATGCCGAACTGGCGGAGACGGGCCTCGACTTCCCCACGTTGGGCGTCATCGCCTGGCAGTGGATCGAAGCCAACTGCGTGATCCCTGACGGGGACCAGCTCGGCGAGCCGTTCTCTCTGACTGACGAGATGGTCAAGTTCCTGGTCCACCACTACCGGCTCAACCCCACCGGGAAGTCGATGAAGTGGTCGGGTCCACGCTTCCACCATGAGCGGGGCTCCTTGTTGGTGCGTCCTCAGAAGTGGGGCAAGGGTCCCTTCAGCGCAGCCATCATCCTCTTCGAGTCCTGCGGCCCGGCCCTGCCCGACGGTTGGGACGCGGATGGTCGTCCCGTCGGGCGGCCGTGGCCGACGCCGCACGTGCAGATCACGGCGATCAGCGAGGACCAGACGGCCAACGTCTACCGCGCCCTGCTCCCCATGATCCGCTTCGGCCCGTTGGACGCTGAGTTGCCCGACACGGGCCTGACGCGCATCAACCTGCCCGGTGGCGGCCTGATCGAACCGGTGACCGCCTCGGCCCTCTCACGGCTCGGCCAGCGTGTCACTTTCGTACTCGGGGACGAAGGCCATGGATGGGTCGAGCGCAACGGCGGCAAGCGACTGGCGGACAACCAACGACGGAACCTGTCGGGCATGGGCGGGCGCTTCATGGACACGACCAACGCTTGGGCGCTGGTCGATGACTCCGTCGCTCAGGACACCTACGAGAACCCCGTCGGGGTCTACGTCGACTACCCGCCCCCGATCGGTGGGAGCGTGCGCAACAAGGCCGAGCGGCGCAAGGCCATGCGCCACGCCTACGGCGACTCGGTGCGCAACGGCAAGACGTGGAAAGGGTGGGTCGACCTCGATCGCATCGACGTGGAGATCGAGGCGTTGCTCAAACGCGACCCGGCTCAGGCCGAGCGGTTCTTCTTGAACAGGGTCCATGCCGGCGAGGACGTCGCCTTCGACCTCGAAGCCTGGCGCAACGGAGCCCACCCGGAGACGGTCGTGCCCGACGGGACGCTCATCTCGATCGGCGTGGACGGTGCCCGCTGGCAGGACGCTCTGGCCATCATCGCCACCACGGTCGACGGGTTCCACCAGTGGCCGCTCACCATCATCGAACGCCCGGCCGGCGTGGGTGACGACTACGAGCACGACTTCGAGCTGGCCGACGCCGCGGTCATCGAAGCCTTCGAGCGGTACAAGGTCGGGTTGATCTACTCCGACCCGCAGAAGATCGAGCACCTCACCGACCGGTGGGAGGGCCGCTACGGCAAGGACCGGGTGGCCGACTTCGTGACGAACCTGCGCAGCCGACGCCTCGGCGACGCTGTCGGGTACTACGTCGCGGCGGTGGCGGGCGGGGATGTCACACACGATGGCGACAGCACCTTCGCCCGCCACATCGCCAACGCCCGCCGCAAGCTGTTGCCGGCGACCGACGATGACGGCCGCAACCTCTACACGCTTATCAAAGACCGCCCCGGCTCGCCCAACAAGATCGACGCCGCCATGGCCGCGGTCATCAGCTCCGAAGCGCGGCGGGACTGCATCTCCAAGGGGATGCTCAACGCCCGCCGGCCGTCCTGGTTCGTGGGGGTCTGATGCGGCTCAAGAACAACCAGGAGATCGCCGAAGCGATCAAGCAGTGGGGGCCGGTGGCGCAGACCGAATGGGCTCGGCTCGGCTACTTCGAGCTGTACTACTGCGGCATCCAGCGCAAGCCCTACGAGCCGGCGACGGCGACCCGTGAGTTCAAGGAGCTGGTGGCCAGGGCGACCACCAACCTGACCCGCCTCGTGGTCAACACGCTCACCCAACGGCTGATCGTGGACGGGTTCCGGCCGTCGAAGACCTCCACCGAGAACGCCCCGCAATGGGACTGGTGGCAAGCCAACGGGCTCGACGCCCGCCAGAAGGCGCTGTACGACGAAGCGGCCAAGTACGGCTACGCCGGCTGCATGGTCCTGCCCGGCGAGAGCGGCGGGGAACCGGTCCCGCTGATGCGCCCGGTGTCGCCCCGGGAATGGTGGCTCGGCTTCGAGGACTACTCCGACGACTGGCCCTTCATCGCCCTCAAGCAGGGCGCCCGCCAAGAGGTGACCAGCGCGGAGGATCTGCAGATCTGGCACGTGCTCGATGAGCACGCCCGCTACGTCGTGCGGGCCACGGGCACGCAGGTGAGCATCGAAGAGACGACGGTGCACGACCTCGGCGAGTGCCCGATCGTGCCGTTCCGCAACCAGTGGAACCTGACCCGCTACCCCGACGGCGAGGTTGGTCCCTGCATCCCGATTCAGGACCGGCTGAATCAGACCGTGTTCGATCTGCTGGTGGCGCAGACCTACGCGGCGGCTCCGCAGAAGTGGGCCACCGGGCTCTACATGCAGACCGATGCCAACGGCCAGCCCGTGGTCGACCTGGCCGCCTTCGCCAAGTCGTTGTGGATCACCGGGGACGAGAACGCCAAGTTCGGCAGCCTGCCCGAAGCCAACTTGAAGAACATCGTGGAGGCCATCGAGCAGTCCCTGCGGGTCTACGGCCTGTTGAGCCAGACGCCCCCGCACTACCTGCTGGGCGACCTGGTGAACCTCTCCGCCGAAGCCCTGCTCGCGGCCGACACGACCTTGGCGAAGAAGGTCGCCGACCATCAGGTGCTCTTCGGGGAAGCGTGGGAGCAGACCTTCCGCTTGGGCGGTGTCGCCGCCGGGGACACCGAAGCGGCCAACGACCAGGACGCTCAAATTTGGTGGCGGGATACGGACCCGCGCAGCATCGCCCAACAGGTCGATGCCCTCGGAAAGATGGCGACCATGTTGGAGATCCCGCCGTCGGCCCTGTGGGAGAAGGTGCCCGACACGACCGGCGCCGACCTCATGCTGTGGCGCACCGAAGCGGCCAAGGCCAAGTTGCAGGCCGCCCGCCAGGCACGGCTGAACCCGCCACCGGAGGCCAACCCGAACGAGAAGCCCAAGGGCACGCCCGGCTCCAACATCGAACAGAAGCTGGCGACGGGTAACTGATGGCCGACACGCTCACCATCACCGAAGCCGAAGCGGTCGAGCTGACCCTGGCCTACATCTCCGAGCTGAATGCGCTGGCCGAGGTGGTCGGCGTGGCCCTGCGGGACATCTTCGCCAACCTGGCGCACACCGACCGGGCCGACATCGAGGCATTCATCGCCGAAGCGAGCCCGTACACGACGGCCGGCATCGGCGAAGCGTCCGACCTGGCCGCCGCCTACCTCTCCGAGATGACGGGCACGGCCATCAAGCCGTCCGACCTGCTCGCCCCGGAGATCGCCTTCGACGGTCCCTTCCTGCGCACCTGGCACAACCTGTCCGAAGGCATGCCCTATGACCAGGCCAAGGAGTCGGGCGCCAGCGTCGCCGAGATGACCGGCTACAGCGCCACCAACGACGGAGCGGTGGCCCGCCTGAGCCAGTCGGCAACGAAGACGTACGGCTGGCGCCGGGTCATCAACCCGACGGCGTGCGAATGGTGCCGGGTGGTGGCCACGCAGCTCTACAAGACCCAAGCGTCGGCCACCTTCGGTCATCTCAACTGCCACTGCACGACCGTGCCGGCCATGCACGAACTCGACCCGGGCAAGGCCATCAACCAGGCCCGCCTGCGGGAGCTGAAGGCGTCCGGTGCCGTGGGGCGAGTCTCGGTGGCCCGTGAACGCAGCCGGCAACGCGAGCGAGACGCTCTCCGGCAAGCCCTGCAGTAATCCGCCGGGTGCGCGACGCACCCGACCAACAACAGGAGGACGCCCGCGATGGGTGACGCCCCCGCCCCCGCACCCGCTCCGGGTGCACCGCCCCCTGCACCGCCGCCCATCCCGGGCCTCGATCCTGCACCCGAGCCGGCAGTCCCCGGCGAAGAGGCGCTCGGCGAACCCGGCAAGAAGGCGCTCGATGCCGAACGCAAGGCCCGACGTGAGCTTGAGGTGAAGCTCAGGGAGCTTGAGCCCCTCGCCCAGGCCGCCAAGGACGCAGAAGAGGCCAACAAGTCAGAGGTCCAGAAGGCCACCGAGAAGTTGGCCAAAGAGACCGAAGCCCGCAAGCTCGCCGAGCAGGCGCTGATGGTCCAGACCGTGGGCGTCGAGAAAGGCGTCCCGGCCACGCTCATCAAGTTCTTGACCGGGTCAACCAAAGCGGAAGTGGAGCAGGCCGCTGATGACCTGCTCGCCGCCGTAGGCACGGCCAAGCCGTCGATGCCCGGCCGGCCCACCGAGCGGATGGTCAACGGGAAGCCGTCGGGCACGCAGCTCGACCATCTCGACCCGATGGCCCTCATCCGCATGGGGCGAGGTCAGGACCCCAAGTAACACCCCCGTCGAGCCCGCCATGGCGCCCGACGGTTCAACCACCGGAGGTACGCCGTGGCCGCAAACGTCTTCTACACGCCTGAGGTCGTCTCGAAGCTGATGATCGGGGCGCTCGTGCAGGATCTGCTCCTGCCGCGCCTGGTCAACACCGACGCCTCGGCCGACTTCACGGGAGGGTCGGGCACGGTCGTCAACGTCCGCACCCCTCCGACCGTGACCGGCGGTGGCGCCCGTACGTACACGCAGACCCTGCGTGACGCCGCCACGCCGATCGTGTTGGACCGCATCAACGAAGCGACCGTTCCCGTCACCATCGGCCCGATGCTCTACAAGGGCGCGCCGATCACCGACGAAGACCTGACCTTCGAGATCACCGACTTCACCCGCCAGGTCATCGAGCCGCTCGCTCAGCCCGTCGGCATCGCCGCCGAGCAGACGCTGGCCAACGTGATCAACGCCTTCCCCGCCGACGCCACGATCACGCCCGCCCTCGACGGCTCCGACATCCACGACGCCATCCTCGAAGCCCGCATGGTGCTCGACAAGCGCCATGTGCCCAAGCAGGGCCGGGTGCTCGTCGTGAGCCCCGAGGTCGAGATGATGCTCCTGTCGGATGAGATCAACCGCCTGGTCCGCTACCAGGACTCGGGCACGACTGAGGTGCTGCGCGAAGCGAACATCGGTCGGCTCTACGGCATGAACGTCATCGGCTCCACCGAGCTGGCGGCCAACAGCTTCCTGATCATGACCCGCGACGCCTTCGTGTTCGTGCTCCGTGCCCCGGCGGTGCCCGCCGGCTGCTCGTTCGGAGCGTCGACCAGCTACCAGGGCCTGGCCCTGCGCTTCATCCGCGACTACGACAGCGCCTTCATGCAGGACCGGGGCGTCGTCAACACCTTCGCCGGAGCCCAGGTGCTCGACGCCGCACGGGCCATCCGGGTCGTGGCCGCCTGATGTTGCCGCCGCTCGCCACCATCGCCGACCTCGAAGCCCGCATCGGGCACGTCATCGCTGATGCTGACGAGCAAGCGCGGGCCGGGGCGTTGCTCAACGACGCTTCGGCCCTCGTGCGGATGGCGGCCCATGACGACTACATGGAGGACGACGGCATCACCCTCGGCGTCGTCCCCGACATCTGTGTGACCATCACGGCCAGCGCCGCGCTGCGGGGTTGGTACAACCCCGCGGGCATCGAAGCGGCGCAGCTCGGGGCCGTGTCGGTCCGCTACGGCGGCGCCTGGCTCTCCCAAGCCGAACGCGACCTGTTGGGCCAGCTCATCGGCGGTGGCCCCGGCTCGGGGACCCTGCAGCAGGTGATGCTCAAGCCCGGCTTCGGCTGGGACGGCACCACCGTCGGCTACGTGCCCGTCGACAACGAACAGGGGCTCTCCACGCCCGACGCCGACTGGTTCCCCCTCGGCACGTGAGAGATCACGCCATCCACCAACTCATCCGCATCCCGTGCGTCATCCACCACTCTGACCCCGGGGATGTCGATGACTACGGCGACCACCCGGTGAGCGTGGTGAGCGACACGTCGGAGCGGTGCTACATCGCCCAGCAGGCCCGGGGAGAGACCGATGAGATCGAGACGGAACGCTGGACCATGTACTTCATGCCCGGCGTGCTCATCGACGCCAACGACTCGGTGACCGTGCACGGCATGAACCTTCAGGTGCTCGGCAACCCGTGGATGGTGACCGATCCCGTCACCGGCTACGAGACCCACATCGAAGCAACCCTGCAACGGAGGCTGTGATGGCCGGTCGCACCCGCGTCATGGTCAACGACGGGTCGATGAACCAGTTTCTGCGCACCGACGAGACCATGCAGCGGGCGCTCGAAGTGGTCGCCACGTCCATCATGGAGACCAGCCAAGAGGTGGCCCCCTACGGCAAGTCGCTGTCGTGGCCGGCGGGACGTCCCATGAAGCATGGCCGCTACAAGGCGCTGTTCGCCATGCGCAAGGTCAAGGGCGGCTATCAGGTCTGGAACGACGACCCCTTCGCCCACCTCGTGGAGTGGGGCTCGATCAAGAACCCCGTGTACGCCCCCATCCGTACCGCCATCAACCAGTTGGGCCTCAAGTTCCGGCCCAAGGGCAAACCGGAAACCGAATGACGGTCGACGTCGAGCGGCTCGTGTCCGCATGGCTGCGAGCCCGGGACGACATCGTCGCCCTGGTCGAAGACCGGGTCTTCACCGAGATGCCCAACCGGGCGGTCTTCCCGTTGTTGCGCCTCACGCTCATCGGCGGCAACGCCGTCACGTCGAGGCCCCTGTATCTGGACCAGAGCTTCATCCAGCTCGACGCCTACGGCGGACCGAAAGTCATGGCCCGCCAGATCATGGACACCGTCCGGTTCGCTCTCGACACCGAACTGGTCGGCGCTCACCCCGAAGGTGTCATCACCGGGGTCGAGTTCGCCGGCCTGCGTTATCTCCCCGACGACGGTTACGACCCACCGCAGCCCCGGTACAGCGCCACCGTCTTCATCTACTCACACCCCTAAAGCCAAGGAGTCCCCCATGGCGAACAACGCAGATGCCGTCCGGGTAGGCGGCGCCACTCAGATCTACATGGCCCCGGTCGGGACCACCTTCCCGACCTTCGGCACGGCCATCGACGGCGCTTCGGCGTGGATCGACACCGGCTACATCTCCACCGACGGTGTCACGTGGAACTTCGCCCGTGAGACCACGGAGATCGAGGCGATGCAGTCGCTCGACCCCATCCGCATCATGACCACGAAGCTCCCCAAGTCGTTCCAGTTCGGGCTCATGCAGTCCGGCCAAGAGCAGTTCGCCATCGCCCTCGGCGGCGGCACGTGGGCCGAGCAGGGCACCGCCGGCAGCGGCATCTTCGTCTACACCCCGCCCGACATCTCCGAGGTGGCCGAACGGGCGGCGGTCATCGAGATGATCGACGGCGACATCGTGTATCGGTGGCTCATCAAGAAGTGCCAGAACAAGGAAGGCGTCGAGTTCAAGTACGTGCGGGACGACGCCGCCACCATGCCGGTCACCATGACCATCCTGGCCGCCCCTGACGGCTCCGAGCCCTTCACCATCGAGACCGACGACCCCAACATGGCCGCCTCCGTTCTGCGCTCGGCCAACGGCACCAGCACCGACGACGACGGCACCACCGTCGACGCCGACGGCAACCGGGTCGACGCCGAAGGCAACCGGGTCGAAGGCTACGAGACCGACCGGGCCGAGACCGACAAGGCCGACCGCCGCACCAAGGTCCGGGCGTGAGCCCCGCCGCGGTCCCCAAGGGTTACACGGGCAACTCCACGGCCGCACAGACCGGGCTCGGCCTGTTCCGGGTGCACTTCCTCGACGAGGTGGCCACCGAACCGGTCACGGTGCGTTGCACCAGCCGGGCGGTCGTGGAATGCGAGCGCCGTTGGCCCGGCCACGCCCTCGACGGCTCCGACCGCTACCCGCCCAATGAGGGCGTGCACTTCATGGTCTGGATCAGCATGGGCAAGCCCGTCGGCGACTTCGAGAAGTGGCTGGACACCGTGCTGACGCTTGAGGTCGTGGAGGCGGAGACCGTCCCCCCTACGAAGCGGGGACGTGGACCCGGCTGATCTGTCAGTTGGCCATCGAGACGGGCATCCCGCCCGATGACTTGATGGACCTTGACCCGGCCATGGTGTCCGCCCTGCATGCCGCTTGGACCGAACGGGAGATGGGTCGAGCCGGCCACTTCACGGTGACCGAAGAGTTGCTCGCTCAGATCTTGGAGATGCTCTCCGTCATCCGGGTCGAAGCCCAGGCGCTGAGCGGCTACGTCAAGCAACACGACCTGGCCGAGGTCGTCCACGTTCCCCGACCCGGCGTTGAGCCGGTCGACCCCATCCCCGTGGTCACCCCACGGGAGATGATCGCCATGATGGCGGTGCGCTGATGCCTCAGTACGTCGGACAGGTCTACGTCGGTGTCAGCTTCGACACGGCTGCCGCCGGCCAGGCCCTCAACCGGTCGTTGACGACCGCGGCCGGCCAAGCGGGCGACGCCATGAACCGCACGATGTCGGACCGCATGCTGCAGATGGGCACGCAGTTCACCCGTGTCGGTCGGCAGATGAGCTTCGGCCTGTCGGCCCCCCTGCTGGCGTTGGGCCACGCCGCCGACTCGGCCTTCACGAGCTTCGACACTCAGATGACGAAGGTGGCGGCGCTGACCGGCACCGGCATCGAGCAGACCAACGCCTGGTCCGATCAGGTACTGGACCTGGCGGCCAACTACGGCCAGACCGGAGAGGATGCCGCGTCGGCGCTGTACCTCATCACGTCGTCGGGCATCAAGGGCGCCGAGGCGATGGCCACGCTCGACGTGGTCGGCAAGGCGGCCGCGGTCGGCTTGGGGGACATGGCCACCATCGCCGGCCTGTTGACCTCGGCCATGAACGCCTACGGCACCGAGACGCTATCGGCCGCCAAGGCCGCCGACATCCTGACCGGTGCGGTGCAGGAGTCGAAGGTCCCCGCCGACCAGTTGGCCGGCTCCATCAGCCAGCTCTTGCCCATCGCCTCCCAGTTGGGCATCGGGTTCGATCAGGTCGTCGGCTCCATGGCCGCCCTGTCCCTGCAGGGCACCAACGCGGCGATGGGCGCCACGCAGTTGCGGGGCATCCTCAACGGGATGCTCGACCCGTCCACGCAGGCGGCGCAGGCGTTGGGCAAGGTCGGCCTGTCGGTGCAGGACATCCAGAAGACGATGGAGTCCAAGGGCATCGTGGCCGGCGTCCGCCAGATCCGTGACGCCATCGTGGCCAACGGCGGAGAATCGGACGAAGCCCTCGCTGCCGTGTTCGGCAACGTGCGTGCCCTCACCGGCGTGTTCGGCCTGTTGAACGACACGGGCGGCAAGGTCGACCGGGTCCTGAACAACACGACCAACTCGGCCAACAAGCTCAACGCCGCCTTCCTGGTCACCGCCGACACCGCCGGGTTCAAGGCCAAGCAGGCCAGCGCCGAACTGAGCGCCGAGATGACGAAGCTCGGCCAGAACATCACGCCCATCAAGACGCTCTTCGCTCAGGTCGCCGGCACCGCACTTCAGGTCTTCAACTCGCTCGGCCCGCTCAAGCCCGTGCTCGTGCTCATCGGGGCCGGGCTCGCCGTCGCCGGCCCACTGCTCTACACGGTGGGTGCCGGCTTCGACGTGATGGCCGGGTTCGCCGAACTGTCGGCACGGGCTACCGCACGGGCGGCCGGCTCGACCACTGCCATGGCCGGAGCCAGCCAGGCCGCCGCCGCTGCGGCCGGCGAGCAGGCCGTGGCCACCGAAGCCGCTGCCGCTGCCACTGAGACCGAGGTCGTGGCCGTCGAGCAGTTGGAGCTTGCTCTTGGCACGACCGAAGCGGAGATGGTGCAGCTCGGGCTGTTCTCCGAGGCGACCATGGGCTCCATGGTGGTCGGCACCGAAGGGGCCACCGCCGCCACCGCCGAGCTGACCGCGGCCGAGGCGGCCGCCACGACCGGGGCCGCGTCCATGGGTGCCGCCATGCTGGCCGCCCTGTTGCCCGTGGCCGCCGTCGCCGCCACCATCGGTGCGGCCATCTTCGTGTGGAACAAGCGTATGGAGCAGGCCGACAGTCGGGCCAACGAGCTTGGCGACATCTTCAAGAACAAGGTCGCCGGCCAAGGCATCGAAGGCGCCAACGAGACGATCGGCAAGACCGAAGAACAGATCAAGAGCCTGCGGGCTGAAGCCGACAGCCTGCACATGCCGTGGGACGCCGACACCCGGGAAGAGTTGAACAAGGGCGCCCTCGCCCTTGAGAACAACGTCAAGGCCACGCAGCAGAACATCAAGTGGACCGACGAACTCTCACAGAAGACGGCGCAGAACAAGGACGTCACGTTCCAGTGGCTGCAGGCGCAGACCAACGCCGGGACCGTGTTCAACAGCACCGAAGAGGCGTACACGGCCTTCGCCGCCGCGGTCCTCAAGGGTGGCGGCCAGATCAGTGCCGCCGCCACCGCCGAAGGCCAGCTCGCCGACAAGGCCAAGGATCTGGCATCGGGGTTCTTCGGGCTGCACGACGCCAACGAAGCGTTCCAAGACTCGCTGCGCAAGGTGCAGGACGCCCAGCAGGGCGTGACCGACGCCGAGAAGGCCGCCACCAACGCCCGCCGGGATGTCGCCACGGCCATCCGGGGTGTCACCGACGCCCAACAGTCCCACCGCGATGCGCTGTTGAAGGTGGCCGACGCCCAACGGGAACTGACCGACGCCCGCACGAAGTACAACGAACTGCTGAAGGGTCCCACCCACGACGAGCAACTCGACATCCGTCAGGCACAGCTTGGGCTCCGTCGTGCCCAGCAGGCGCTGCGGACCCCGTCGAAGGACCCGCTCGACCGCCAGCAGGCGCAGCTCGACCTCATCCGAGCCCGGGACACGCTCGCCGAAGCCCGGGGAGCGCACGACAAGAACCTCATCAAGGCCCGAGCGGATGTGACCACCGCTGAGAAGAACGTGGCCTCAGCGCAGAAGGACGTCGTCACCTCCGCCCAAGCCATCGTCACCGCCCAGCAGGGCGTCATCGACGCCAACGACAAGGTCGTGGCGGCCAACAAGGCCGTGGAGGACGCCCACCGCAAGGTCGAGACGGCCACGTGGGACTCGGTCAGAGCAGCATCGGACCTCAACCAGAAGCAGGGCGAGTTCGACACGCTCGTCCACAATTCCAGCACCCATCTCGACCCGTTCCTGCAGTACCTCGAAATGCTCAAGACGAAGTACCCGGAAGTGGCCAAGAGCCTTGACCCGCTCATCGAACAGGTGGGCCTGCTCAACCTGGCGGCGCAGCCACCACCGGTTCAGGAGACCGACCCGAACAAGATCGCTTGGCGCCAGCGACTGCTCAACCGGGCGTCCGGTGGCCCCGTGGGTGCCGGCCAGCTCTCCACCGTCAACGAAGCCGGCGTCCCCGAGCTGTGGAGCCAGGGCGGCAAGCAGTACCTGTTGCCCCTCAAGGCCGGCAAGGTCATCCCCCTCGACGCCGGGACCGTCAAGGGCGGCGACGGCATCAGCGTCGGCGACATCAACGTCTACGGCGCTGGACAGCCTGTCCAGACCGCGTATGAGGTCCGCCGTCAGCTCAGGGTGAAGACCCGCACGAAGGGCCGCATCTGATGGCCTATGAGATCCGCTTCTCACACCACTTGGAGATCGACGGGGTGCCGTTGTCGACGCCGGCCTGGGAGCACCTCGACATCCACCTGCTCTACTCGGCGCCGCAGGTGCGGGGCGACAACCGGGTCATGCCCGGCGCCCGGGGCCAACGTGCCCTGCCGTGGCGACCCGACCTGACGATGCGCACGCTGCAGCTCGCCATCTTCGGGGATGTGTCCTGGGACGGGACGGTCAACGACGATGCCGTGGCCGGCCTGTGGGCCAACATCGCCCACCTGCAGACCTTCATCGTGGACAACCCCGGCAACGCCGGCTCCACCAGGACGGCGACCATCAAACGACTCGACGCCCCCGACCTGACCGCCACCATCCAAGTGCGGGGCTTCGAGATCATCGAGCCCTACGGGCCATCGGCCGTGTCCGCCTCCATGGACATCGCCCTCATGTCGGGAGCGTTCGCATGAGGGTCATCTACCCGGCCGGGAAAGAGGCTCTCCTGCGGGGCCAGATCGACCTGATGGCCGACACCGTCAAGGCGCAACTCGTGGGCGCCTACACGTACCAGCCGGCCGACGCCGACGTGGACGACCTGGTCGACCTGGTCGGTGCCCCGCTCATCGTGTCCGTCACCGATGTCGCCGGGGGCATCGCCCTGTGCGCCGACCTCGTGTACGTCGACCTGACGGGCAACACCGTGACCGGCATCGTCATCTACCAGGACAACACCCCGGACCCGGGGGCGCTCATCGCCTACACGAACCAGCGGGCCGACACCGTGCCCATCAACGTCGTGCCCAACGGCGCCGACGTCACGTTCTCGTTCGACTTCCTGCTCAAGATCTAGGGGACCTAATGGAGATTGCCTACACCGAAGATCTTGGGCCGGTCATCAACGGGATCTG
>Ga0207651_10000071_pt1 | contig 46145 bp, 52 predicted proteins | sample KBSM23metaG_FD_184328 | JGI IMG/M metagenome (GOLD analysis project Ga0207651, IMG submission 184328) | Miscanthus rhizosphere microbial communities from Kellogg Biological Station, Michigan, USA - KBS M2-3 metaG (SPAdes) (version 2) | ecosystem: Host-associated > Plants > Roots > Rhizosphere >... | reverse complement strand
GTTTCAGAACTGGATGACCGACACGAATCAAGAGAGCCAAGATCGCGCACTACGTGGCCATCGAAAGGCCCGCGAAATATACATAAAAGTCATGTCTGGGATTGATGAGAGAGACCCAGAGGGCAAAGAACCATAGTGTGAACGGCTTCGCCGTAAGAAGTGTCTAAATTCAAGTGTGAGTCACACAACATGCCGATGAATTACCAAAACTATTCTCCTGATGATGCCGTTGAAGGTTCGACGGATAGTGGCACCGATGTGTTCAATCCAGATAACATCGATCAGCCCCGGCCGGAACAGCCTCAGCCCCTGTACCAGGTGTATGAGGGCAGTAAGGTCGTTGTCAGCAAGCAGGTCGGTAAGTACTGGAAGAATAAGTACGACGCGGCATGTGTAGCGTACGAAGAGATCATGAACGTGTGGGAGGAGGTCTATCGGTACTATAACCATAGTCAAGATAAGAGCATTCAGACGCCTCGTGGCCACTTCATGCGTGGCGACTCGACTGAAAACATCGTCTTCAGCAACCTGAACATCATGCTGCCTGCTATTTACAGCCGCAACCCTGATATTACGTGTGTTACAAACGATAAAGCTGACGAACAGTTCACGCAGTGCCTTCAAGCACTGCTAAATGCCATATTTCAACGTAAAAACCTGCTGAGCGCGAAGCCGAAGATCAAAAAGGCGGCTGGAAATGCGCTTTTGACTAACTTTGGTGTGCTTAAGCTGGACTGGACGAAGAAAGACGACTCGGTTGAACTTGCTGTTGCTGAGGTACAGCGTATTAGTCAGGCACTAATCCAGGCAAAGGATCAGAAGGAAGTCGAAGACTTGTATGGGCAACTCGAAAGCCTCGAGTCGAGCATGGAACTGCTTAAGCCTGGTGGGCCACAGCTAAGCAACGTCCTTTCGCATAACTTGATCATCGATCCGTATGCGGAACAGCCGGATGGAGCCGATGCTGAGTGGATGTGTGAGACAGTATTCCTATCTACAGCGGGTCTACAGGCACGTTTCACGTTCAAAGAGGACGAAGCCGAGAAAGACGCGATCAGGAAACTAATCTACAAGCCTACGCATAAGGCAGTGTTCGCAGAAGGCTCTGGAGCATCCCGTGACGATGGGCTGGGCATGGTCCTGACTGCGCTGAGTGGCCAAGGTGACGTTCCAATGGCCTTCGAGGCAGAAGGTCGTCGAGCGTACATCAATCAGTACTTCACAGAGTGCAAGATGCTCTGGGATAAGAAGCTGCGACGAGTCATGCTATTCCATACAGATGACTGGACATGGCCGCTTTGGGTATGGGATGATCCGCTTGGCATCTCGCGGTTCTTTCCGTACTTCATTATTGCCCTGACGATGAACACGGGTGGAAGCGTCGGCGTGGGTGAGAGTGCCTACATTCTCGACCAGCAGGACGAAATCAATGACATCAACCGTCAGATCGCGAGGATCAGACGTTCCGTGTTCGATTATTTCTATTACAACTCGGACGTTATTACCTCCGACGAAGCCGAAAAGTTCGTCGATGGTATCCGTGGTCATACACAGGGAGGCAAAAAAGTTCTGGGGGTCAAGGCGGGTGAAGGTGGTAAAATCCAAGACATGATCCAGGCCTTTGCTCCACCGGCGTTGCAGTATGAAATGCTATTCGATAAGCCTAAGATACTCGACTCGATCAACCGTATTACGAATACTAGTGATGCCTTGCGTGGTGTTCAGTTCAAGACGAATACGAACGTAGCGAGTGTACAGTCGTATCAAGAGAGTATGAAGCTTAGCGTCGGTGCTAAGGTTGACATCATCGAAGATACAGTCGCCGATATCGCACTTTCGCTGGCTGAGTTGGCCGTACAGAACTATACGAACGAAGACGTTGCCAGTCTGGTTGGCGAACAGATGGCACAGTTCTGGGAGCAAATGGACGTGAAAACGTTCACCCAGAAGTACAGCGTTGACGTTGTGGCTGGCAGCATGGAGAAACCTAACAGTGTTTTCCGTAAAAAGGAAGCAATCGAAGTCTCTCAAGCCGTCGGTCAATTTGCTCGGGCGGCGCCAGGCTCGGTCACTAAGATTATGTTGCGCGTGCTGCAACAAGCCTTTACCGAAGTCGCGATTAAGCCTGAAGACTGGGCGAGTATCGACCAAGAGGTGATGGCGAGTATGCAGAAAGGTCAGCCTACCGGAGCAGGTCAGCCACAGGCGGCAGGTGAGTCTGGTCAACCGGCAGGTGGTGCACAAGAGATGATGCAAAGGGCTCAGGCCGCACCTGACGAGGTGAAGCAGAAGGTTACTCAGATGCATCAAGAGGGTGCGTCTCCACAAGACATCATGCAATTCATACAACAATCAACAGGAGCACGGTAATATGGCACTTGAGAACCCTGGTAATGGAAAGGCCACGCCCAACCAGGCGGCTGAAGATACTGTTTTTGAGAATCTTGGGCTGTCTCGTGACGATCTTGGTATGGACCAAGACTCGGGTAGTGGAAATGAAGACCTCGATCAAGGCTCTGGGTATGAGGATCGTGGTGCCGACCGCGACGAGCCTGATCTATTTGATCAACGTGTGAGTCACACTGAACAAAGGCAGCCTCCGTCGGGACTTGAGCCTCCTCCTCGTGCGAAGCCGATTCCTAATTATGCCGAAGTTCATCCTGACAACAAGGGAAACTTGGTTAATGGCGATGGCATCGTTGTGGCGCGAGCTGGTAAAGAAGCTCGTATGTATCAAGACCTGCATAAGACTCGTGGGCAGGCGCAGACTTTACACGGACAACTGACTGACGTAACGGGTCGGTTGAAGAAGGCCGTAGAGATTGGACAAGGTTTGCATCGTGAACTTCAACAGGCTCAGGCACAAGTCAATGCCGTGAAGCAATTCGGCCTTGATCAGGGTGAGCACCTAACCGCTCTACGGCTTTTCAAGGAGTTACGCGACAATCCACAGCAGGCACTAAAAAACATCTTGACAAGGGCCGCAACTAATGGTATAAATGTAGCTGAACTCGGGCTTACGCCCGGTGGTGTCGATCCTAAGTCTCTCGTAGACATGATTAAGCAGGAGATCGGCACAGCAGTCAATCCTCTTAGAGAGCGTACAGAAGCCGAGGCACGACAGGCTCGGGAAAAGACGCAAGAGCAACAGCGTCTCACCGAGATACAGACGCAGGTTGATGGTTTTTTCAACCAGAACCCGGAGGCTAAACAATACCTTCCGGTGTTTACCCAGACCCTCCAGCAGTTCCCAGGCATGACTCTGGGCGAGGTTTGGGCCAGAATACAGCTCCATTTCGCACAGAACCCGCAAGCGCGGCGTCCATCCCAGAACTCGCAACCGCGAAGTCTCCCGCAAGGTCGTGGCATTCCGGCCACAAACGGATCGTCCGACCTAGCACCCGTGACAGACTCCTACGATGCCATCCTCAAGGATGTGATGGATCGAGCAGGTCTTACACGTTAACCCTCGTGTGATTCACACTGGAGACTAAAATGCCCGCACTTGACACCGTGATCAACTCGATGCTGACACGGAGTCGCGCAAAGCTCATCATGGCTTCAGCGATCTCTGGGACCGTCAGCGCTTATCTACATGCTAAAAAGAGGGTTGTGGTCGAGGATGGTGGTCCGTCGATCACCAACCCTATCATCGTAGGTCTGAACCCTAACGTAACCTCGATGCAGTACTACGATCAAGTCCCTGTTAACCAAACCAACGAGTTCACGACCGTTGCATATAGCATGAGTCGCGTCGTAGGCTCGTTGATCATCTCGGATCAGGAAGAAGATGAAAACCAAGGACGAGCTGCCATCTTCAAAATCCTCAAGGGAAAAATCATGGCCCTTGACGAGTCCATCTCCAGACAGTTTGCCACATATCACACATCCGTTGGGACCGGCACCGACCCAAACGGGCTTGGGAACCTCATCCCTGCCGATCCGACCACCGGCTCCGTGGGAGGTATTTCCCTGGCTGCCGAGCCCCAGTGGCGGACCTCCAGCTACAATTTTGCCGGAACCCTTACCCCCGAAAACATCGAGGAAGCCTTCGACGACATAATCGAACTCGATCTGAATCGAGGTAGCGATGGACAGGCATCTCCGAAGCCTACCGTTATCTTTGCTGGACGCAACATCTATCGCATGCACAAAGCGGCTGCGAGAGACAAAGCTGTCATCAATCTTAACGAGACTGGAACTGGCAAGAAACTGGTCAACCTCGGTATCGTTGGAACCACTCATAACGGCGTCCCTCTCCTGTTCGACGAAAAGCTCCCGCCGAACGTCGCTTACTTCGTCAACGAGGAGTACCTGACGCTGCATGTGCTTCGTGGTGTCAACATGAAGATCAAGCAACTCGTAGCACCGTGGGACACCGATGCTACCGGCCGCCGTGTTGTATGGGAAGGCCAGCTCTGTAGCTGGCGCCAATACCGCACTCACGCATATCTGACCAACTAGTGTGAGTCACACATGCTAACAACATCAGCAAATGGCGCACGGCTCGCCTATGTGGTCGTCGACCTTCATCAGAGCGTAGGCACCGTGAAACGGCCGGTTACTACTTGGACCAAGAAGGACGGACTCAAGACGAAGATGGTCGAGGAACCAGCAGGTTATCTCGTCTACTTTCCTCGTGGGCACGTCATTCGGTGCAAGGACAAGGAGACCCTTCGTCAGTACGGTCTTGACGGTATGCCACCGATCATCAACCTGCAAGGGCTGAATGATCCGAATAGTCCCATCGGACGTATGCTCATGTCCCAGAACGAGGATGCTCGTCGAGGGGCTATGGAGTCGATGGAAAAGCAGGTCATCAGGCTTGCCACAGCAAAAACTGGTCCGGTCCTGATGCCGGAACAGATCGAGCCTGAACAGGTTTCGGCCGTATAAGGAGGCGCTTATGCTACAAGATAGACAGGCTTTCGCTCTTGGCTTGAACATGTACGTTCCGGCTATGGCACTAGGCACATCGGTAATCAACCTTGGGCCTGGAAGGTTCACCCACGGCATTCCGGCAACCGCCGGTCCGTTGGCGACCCTTATCACTGCCGGTGTCGGTGGGACGTTGACCACGATTCAGTACCTTTCGACGCCGCTTAAGCTCGACTCACGCTATGGCAGGACCATCACAGTCACTCCGTCCGGCGTTCCTGGCAATGCGAACGTTCTAGACGTTATTGGAGCTGACTATCTTGGTCAGCCAATGTATGAACGCTTCACGGGCTCAGCAGCGGCGTCAACTGCACTCGTTGGCTTGAAGGCGTTTGGCTGGGTTCTCGGAACTAGGCTCATCACACTGGCCACCAATACAATCACGGTGGCGATTGGCTCTGGCTTGTCGCTTGGTCTACCGTGGAAGGGCCAAATCACAACGGCAAAGGAAGGCACGACAATTATGACCTTCGCTCAGATCAACACTGCCTCAGTTGCGGCTGTGTTGACTGATCCCCAAACAGCGACTACAGGCGATCCTCGAGGCCTGTACACGCCGGTTACACCCCCAAACGGTGTCTTGAACTACGAAACTAGCCACATCGGTGATCCGACTGTTAACGCCGCAGGCAACGGTGGACTCCTCGGTATCAGGCATCTGGCTTACTAGTCACGGGTGAGGAGGACGGCGGTGAGTGCATCTATACGCGAGATCGTAAACGCTGCACTCACCGTTGTCGGTGAGGTGACTGGTCCTGGCGTACAGATGTACGAGGACGACCGGATGAAGGCCGATGCTGTTCGAGCCTTCAATATGATGTTCAAGAAATACTCGTGGAGACAGTACTGCAAGTGGTTCACCGTTACGCTCAATGGAGCGACAGGAAAACCCGTAACAAGCCCATTCGAGCAGGTTAAGGACTTTGAAGACTTTCTCGCAGTACACGCAGACCAGAGTGCGCATCCACTTCCAATACTACCTGCGCGTATCAACCCTGCGACCATGAATACTAGTAACGCTAGACCTGCGTACTGGACCAGTCTCGACGTAACCGATCCAGACTACGCCAGGAAGAAGATTCAGATTTATCCTTTGACGTCAATAGGGATCGTAAACGTATTGGCAAAGGTCTACCCCCTAGTCCCCCCTGAGGTGTCGTTTGACTGGGAACAGATATTCTACCTCGACACCGATATGCTCGTGTACGCAACTGCGTTCATGACGCTATCGGGAGACGATCTAAACGCCGGCGCAGCAGACACCGTTCGTAACCTGATGGAGATGAAGTATAAAGACGTAATGTCGGCACTGGCTAGTCATCCGATTCCTGTCTCGGGCGACTCGAGTATCCCATTCTATTGGCACGAACGCTAGTGTGACTCACACATGAATGTTTCCATTTTTCCAAAGGCGATGAAACCAGCCGCGAAGAACAGGCTAGAAAACATCACTTTGCGCGGTTTCGGTGGTGGTTGGAACGCCATCGAAACCGATCTACAAATGGAGTCAACCTACCTCGTTAAGGTTCGCAACTTTCGACGCACTCCTGGCGGTACGCAGAAGATTCGATACGGCTCGAAATGGTTCGCTGACCTATCGAGCATAGCGGGGAGTGGCGCGCGAATTGTCGATATGACGTACTTTGCCGCTGGGCTGATCTGTGTACTCTCTAACGGCGCAGTCATAGTGATCGGGGGCGACGGAAGTAAGAAGATAATATGGAACCCGACAATTGCTGCTGCACTGCCAGGAGCGCCCGCTGGATGGAGTACGGGACTCGATCTAGTCAATTTCGTAACGTATAAACGCGAACTGATCATTCACAACGGCAAGGATAAGCCGATTACGATAGCCGATGACTTCACTGTCAAATATCTGCAAGACCTAGCCACAGGAAGCAACGTTAACGTTCCAATTGGCAAGTTTGGCTGTGTGGTGTCGAATTACCACTGCATAGCCAATATCAACCCGTACGGCGCACCGTCCGTGCAACAGCCAACAACGATCTTCGTTTCTGCTGTTGGGACCGCTGGGACGTTTCCTCACGACCCAGTACCTAACGACTCAATCGAGATCGATGTCGGTGCCTTCGCTCCTCAAGGAGCCATCGAGATTCGGGGTGTAGCAGGCTTCAGGTCGAACCTGCTAGTGTTCTTTCAAGACCAAACGGTAATTGTGAAGTTGGGAACGTACAATGCCGCAGGCGTACATGAGCCATTCTTCCCCGATACAATGCCGACGTTTGGCGTACTCGGGCATCGGTGCGTCGCGCCAGTGGAGAACGATCTACTATTCGCTGGTCTTGGGGGAATGGCCAGCGCCAGACGGAACCTGCTTAGTGTCTCGGGCACTCTGGAAAGCCAGTCGCTTAGTGAGCGAATCGAACCACCGTTTCGGCAGACCGTTGGGGCTCTAACAGACGATCAACAACAAAAAGAATGCTTCATGATCTACGACCCTCTGGGTCACGACATGCTTTTCTTCACGCCTGGTGGACGAGTGTTTACTTACAGCTTCAGTACGAAGCTAAAGTACAGCGCGTGGTCCGAGTTCAGTGGCCTTAACGTACAATGCGGATGCAGGACGTTCCTTGGTAGAGTGTTCTACGCTGATGGTCTGCGTGTGTATCAGCATGGGAACAAGGTGTTCGCAGGAGAGGAATACTTCAAGGATCGAGTGCTTGACCGTGACTCGTCGTGGTCGAACTCAACGTTCTACGAGGCAGGAAGTATCGCGTTTGATCCAGTTACAGGGAAAACATTCGAGGCCATAGCCGGACATACAAGCTCACCGTTGCCTGCAACTTTCGAAGATGACCGAACGACCATCCTCTTCAATCCTCGTTGGGAAGAGTATACAGGCGTGTCGATCGACTTCGAGTTGGAGCTGCCATGGCTTGACAGTAAAAATCCAATGTCGGTCAAGTTCCTCAGGTTCATCTCTATGGCGACTAAAGGCAATGCTCAGTTTACAGTCAGAGCGTACGTGGATAACCTGTACAAGAATCACGAAGGAGAGGTTGTCTTCGAGCCTTGTTTGTCTACAGAGTTCATTGCAAACGAGGCGCCAGGGTTCGGCTATGACGCAGGCCCTTATGGTGGAGGAAGACGCAGTGGCGATCCTCGACTATGGAAGTTCCCTGTTAAGTTTAAGACACTGAAAATTGCTATAGTCGGAGACGAGGCAGGCGATCTTGAGCTGGTGAATATGTCGTTCTTGTTTTCTCGCGGCAAGTTCAAACGCTAACCAAGTGTGAGTCACACATGACCTTATCATACACACCGCGTTTCCATCTTGCCGTTCCCGACTTCCTATCGGAGCCTTGGCACGCCGAGTTCGCTGCTGCAATGGAGTCAATCGACCAGGCACTCTTCACTGCGATCGTTGCCCAAGAGACTAACCAGTGGCTGAACGATCACGCTTATTTGGTTGGTGATCTCATAATCGATCCTAGCACTGGCACGTTGTATTCCTGTGCTGTTGCACACACAAGTTCTAATGCAGCAATCGCCCCAACGTTTGCTCAGGAATTTGCAGCGCACCCCACTTACTGGACTTCGTTTGCGGTGATCGCTGCCTCACAGACAGAGGCTGAGCAGGGTACCGATAACAATAAGTACATGACGCCGCTGCGAACTGCACAGGCAATCACCGCGCAAAGCCCTACCCCTGGTATTGCAACGGTGGCACAAGCACAGGAAGCCACGAACAACACAGAGATAATGACGCCTTTGCGTGTCGGTCAAGGGATTACTGCTCGAATCGCGACACAAGCCGAGGCTACAGCAGGTACGAATAACACGCAGCTGATGACTCCACTGCGTACGGAGCAGTTGATTGTTTCTGCGGGTGTTGCGGGTGGCGATGCCATTGGGTTCAGTGCGCACAAGAACGGTGTAACGCAAAGCCTCACCGCAGCCACATGGACGAAGGTTACGTTCGGAGCCGAGCTATACGACTCTGGAAGCTTTTACGATACAGCTAATAGTCGATGGACGCCGCCATCAGGGCAAATCCATATCGACTGCGGGATGGATGTTGCAGGCCACACCATCGATACGTTCGTGGCTATTTCGATCTATAAGAACGGATCAGGCTTTAGATCAGTTAATCTTTACTCTCCCAGTACAGCGGCAGGAGCCACACTTAGTATCGATGACATCGCAAACGGTACTGATTACTACGAGATGTGGGCGTATATACCCTCTGCGGGTACTCCTACAATCCTCGGAGGGATTGGTACATTTCTCATGGGCGCCTTTCTCGGTGAGGTCGGCGTCGTCACGATGGGCCTCGCTGAAGTTGGGTTCAGAGCATCTAAGGGTGGCACGAATCAGACTGGTATTCCTAATCAAGTATACACTAAGATGTCGTTTGGTACCGAGGAATATGATCAAGGCGCTCGCTACGACCCTGCGATTAGTCGCTGGACGCCACCGACGGGATTGGTAAGCCTTACTGCCTCAATGGTCGTGAATGGCGCTATTGCAGTTGGCGGTGTAGCAGCCGTCGGTATTTACAAGAATGGTGTGTCCCTCAAGTCTGGAATAGATGTCGCCTCAAGCGGCGGGATCGTGACTGCTCAGGTTAGTGTAGATGACATAGCGAGTGGAACCGACTACTACGAAGCATTCGCGTACGTGTCGACTGGCGGCGCTGCATTTATTGATGGCTCGGCAGCCAATACATACTTCGCCGGACACCGTATTACAGGAGCGCAAGGCGAAGTAGGCCCGACAGGGCCGACAGGACCAACAGGCTCGACTGTTTCTCCGTCGATAAACTGTGGCAGGCTGCGCTATATAAGCCCTACGCAGCTGAGCTTCACACCATTTAATGGTGGGCACATCAAGATCAATGGGGTTCTAGTCCCGATTCCTACATCTGGAATTGTTGGACTTACCAACTCCAATGCGTATGTCAATGGCGTTGCAGGTCAGTCCCTTGGAGCAGCCACAGTGTACTATGTTTATGTTTTCTCTAATGCTGGTGTGCTCACGGCTGACTTCTCACTTACGGGACACGCGACAAGCGTTGCCCTGACCAATGAAGGGACGGAGATCAAGAGCGGCGACAACACACGTACACTAATTGGAATGATCCGGACCGCTAACGGAGCCACAACGTTCATAGACAATCCGCAGAACAGATTTGTACTCAGTTGGTTCAACCGACGATCGCGACCTATAAAAGGTCCAGGAACCAATACCACTATTGGGGTAGGATCATGGACAACCATAAACGGCGCTTCTTATTGCTACTTCCTCACTTGGGGAGATGAAGCTTGTGACTTGAGTGCGATTGGGTACGCCTGGGTGGCTGATACAGGACCAGCTGGCTGGTACGGAGGCTTCGCAATAGACCAGTTAACGACTGCCGGTGCTGGGTTGGTAAGTTACGCCTATCAGATCAGCCCTAATATAGGGTGGAGCCTAGACATATCGGCACGGGACGTTGCTGATTACACAGAAGGATTCCATGCATTTTACCCTGCGGGCTACGCCGGTAGCTATACTGTGTACTTCAATATCTGGCTCACGGGATCAATCCAAGGCTAGTGTGACTCACACGACTCGATAGGAGGGGCAGATGCCCGTAGGTCTTAGCTTCGGCCAACAAGTTACATCTACTGGCGACTCTCCGTCAGAGCAACAAGCATATTTCGATAATCTTCGTCGAGAGAACCCTGCCGTCTATGCCAAGATCGCGTATCTAGACCCTAAGGCAGGTCAGCCTCTGGACGCACCGACCCCGGATACGAGTGCTCAACAGATCGCTGCCGCTCAGGCGTCAAATCCTGCACCGCCAGCATATAGCGGACCTACAGCCGAGGCAAAGCTTCAGGCACTCCTGCCTACGGGCTTCGAAAACACACTCGTGCCATCGGGAGCATATGGTCCGACCGCAACCTCAATAACTAACAAAGCTCGAGGCTCCGCACAGGATTTCATTGCCAACATGTTCAGGCGAGGGACGCTCTCAAGTTCTGGCAGAGATGCAGGGCTCGCAGCCATAACAGCACAAGACCCAGGCGTTAGCACTAAGCTATCTGGCATCGGAGACACATTGCTTGCGAACGAAAGAGCAAAACTCAGAGGTTTTGCGAACGAAGGGTTCTCTGCTGCAAGTGGTCAGTCAGGTGAAACTTTCGATCCTAGTCCATACTATAACAGAGCCAATACTGAGGCTGCGCAGTTCCTAGCGGCATTTCCGTCTTCGTACACAACCGCGGTAGGTGATACAGGCGGTCTATACGACACTAGTGGTCTTGCTGCGGCGGGTGGCGGTGTACGGAGTCCGAATAACGTTTCATACGATCCGTACGCAGTTGAAGGCGGGAAACTATCCACTGGCCTCGACGAGTCTGGCTCGCCTCCTCCATCGAAGAAGCGTTCAACATCCGTTTTCTAGGAGATCATCATGTCTTGGCTCAGTTCACTATTCGGCGGCGGCGGCGAAGACCCCGAGGCAGTACGTCAGCGGCAGGCAGAGGCAGCTCGACTTCAAGCCGTTGCAGCACAGCAAGCCTCAGACCGTCAAATGCAGATGCAGCTCGACTATCTGAACCAGCTCAGGGCTGATCAACAGGCCAAAGAAGCTGCAATTGCTGCAAAAGATCCAACGGCGACACGAAGCGCAGCAAATAGACAGCTTGACACGACGTTCGCTCCAGGTTTCGAGTCGACCTATCTACCAGATACGTATGATGACCCTCTGGCTGGGGACATCTACAACGAGCAGTACGGCAAGGCGACCAGCTACCTAGACAACCTACGTAAGCGCGGTGTCATCACAGACACTGGATACGGGGCTGGCGCTAAAGAACTAGACACTCAAGGCTCTCGCGTACGCACTCAGCTACAAGATATCGGCAAGACGTTACTCGACCAAGAGCGCAGCAAGCTCGGTGACATCGCCAATACTGGACGTCAGAGGGCAAGCACGCTGGAAGTTGGTGATCCGTTTGATGTCAACCCGTACAGCTCACAGGTTCAGTCGTCAATTGGTGACTTCGGTTCCAAGTTCGCGGACATGTTCCGTGCAGGTGTTCCAGGCGATCTATTCGACACAAGCGCACTTGCCTCAATCGCCGGTGGTGCCCAAGGCGCTGGGAACACTCCCTTCGATCCTAACGCTGTGGCTGGCCCTGTTACGTCGTCCGAAGACCCGAACGATCCATTCTCCGGTCAGAAGCCTGTCCAGAAGCGCACCTCGACCGTATTTTAGTGTGACTCACACCGGAGGCAGCTATGCCTTTTGATCCGATTTCAGCGGGAACTGCCGCAGCCGGTATGGTGCTTGACTTCTTGAAGAGCCAGCAGGCTCGTCAGGATGCGAAGCAGAACCAAGCCCTTCAGATGTCTCAGCTGTATGAGGCTCTGGGCAACACTGGCGCAGAGCGTGAACGCGCATTAGGTATGGCTGGTGCACTACGCACGGATCAATTTGGGAATGCAACCTACTATGACCCGAACCAAGGACGATGGGTTACCAGCTACTCCCCAACCCAACAGCGACTTATCGATCAAGGACAAGAGCGACAGGGGCGTGCTCAGACTCGGGGTGCACAGGCTTCCCAAGATTATGATCGACTCAGAGGCGAATATCTCTATCAAAAGCCTAAATCGGAAGCCGAAAGCTACGCCGAAATAATCAACCTACTCAACCAAGCCCAGGGCACCGGCGAACGTCAGCTTAACACTCTGATGGATCGCTGGGGCACGCGTACAGCAGGCAACCTCCCGACCCTAAGCCAGACTGATAGGGGACCAACTCCTGGGCAGCAACTCGCCGAGACGATGCTCAAGGCTCGTGGCTCTGCGCTCGACGAGTCTCTGAAACGTCAGGCTGGCCATACTTCTCAGTACCTGCCTGCTCTGAAACAGTTCGAGGATACAGCGAACTACGTGGCTCCAGTCGATCCCACAGGTTCAACCATCGTCGGGTTAGAGTCGGAGGGTCGTAAACAGCAGCTCAGCACCATGTCCGACTACGACAAGCTAATGACCACTCTCTACGGGTCAGGAGCCTCGAATGCGAATGCTGCCGCTGCAAACCTAGGCAGGGCCGATGCGCAGGGACCAAAGTCATCTGATTTCCTAAGCCTTGCCAAGATGCTGATGCCTGGAAAAGAGGCCGCGACTAAAGGCACAGTCGGTGGGACCACAGGGGCGACCTACGACTCAGACGGAAATGCCTCAGGTTCCAGTGGCAGCTACGGCAGCATCTATCCTTCAGACCATCCATACTCAAAGCTAGTCGGAAAAGATGCCGCGTCTATTGGTGGCGCGTATCCCGACGAGTACTCTGGTTCCCTAGGCCCGCCGTACCCCAATACGCCTTACGCAGCCTATGACTATACGTCTTCGCCATATGGCGATTACGCCACTCCATGGAGATTCTAATGCCCGGTGATCCGAACGAACTTATCGCTCAAATGATGGCGCAGCAGGGAGGAGGCGGCTCCCCGGGCATGCCTATGAACCAAGGACCGCCAGCGCCCCCACCGATGCAGCCTGACGAGGCTATGCTAGCACAGGTACAAGGAGCCATGGGTGCCGCTCCTGGAACTGAAGGCGGTCCGCCTCCTGGCAGCGGAATGAAGTGGGAGAACCTACAGGATGACCAAGCCGCTCTTCAAGCCAACCCGTCGCCAGAGAACATTCAGGCCTTCGTCCAATACTGGGGCCAGGAGAATCTTCCGAAAGACATTCAGGCTGGAGCTGATGAAAACGAATCGTCTGGCCCACCTGAGTCCGCAGAGGGAGAATACTGATGCCTGATCTTCCAACTGGCGAACTCGAGAACGCTCCTCTCGAGGAGTTCATTGATCCCCAGTCGGGGATCGCTAACATTCTGAACCAAATGACTGCTACAGCCCAGCGAAGCCGTCCAATCGAGACTGTCCAAGAAGCCAACCGCCCAATGCCAAGCAATGGAATGACACCCGAACAGCTCATTCAGATGCTTCTCGCCCAGCAACGTTAGTGTGAGTCACACGAATGGCATTCCGCTCAGCTCGTCGAGGCCCTGAAGGCTCGTTCACGCCTCCTGACGCTCAGGAAGAGCTACAGGCACTCCTCAGTCCCGAAGAAGACGAGAAGGCTAAACAGCTTAGAATGTTGCTAGAGTGGGGCGATCCTAACTACACACCCGACACAACACTATCAGAGCCTAGCGCTCCACCAGAAGCCGGTGACCCCGTCCTGGCGGCTCAGCGTTTCCCTCGACCTGCTCCCCTCACGGAGATGCACGATCTCGACCAGCAACCTGTCGTCATCCCTCAGCCTATTACCGAGCCCGATCCTCTTCCAGAGCCTGTGCCTCGTGGGCCGATGGAAGACTACGCAACGACTGACCCTTTCGAACTCGCTGCGCTTCGAACCCGTCGCGGCGTAGTACACGACCGTCCGATCACAGAGCCCGACTTCTTTCCTCGTGAACAAGAAGGACCGTTCAAGCCAGAGACTCCGATGGAGACTCTGGATAAAATGACGCGGCCGATACGATTTGCAGGACAGAAAGCCGCTGAGCTTGGCAGTTTGGTCTACTCGCTCCCAGCCGCAGGAGCACAATTCCTTGCAGGCATCGAGGCAAATACTCCACGGGAGGACGTACCGCGCTCTGCTCGACACGTGGGTGGCATGCAGGCAGTCGAGGAGAGTTCGACGATGCAGAACGTCGCCGACTACCTCAACGAGCTTGCGGAAGGTACGCGAGGACTTACTAAGACCGTGACAGGCACCACAGGCTTGAAGCCTGAGACCGCTGTAGAACAGGCAGGTGTCTGGACCGGCGAATACTTCATGCCAATGAAAGGCGCCCTGACTACAGCAGGTCTTACTCTAACCGGTGTCGCTGCGCGAGCAGGTCTAACGGCACTCGACACCAGTGAGATACCCATTCCTTCAGTCACGACTCCTGCCGAGGCTGGCTTTGCTGAATCTCGAGGAACCACTAAGCCTCCATCGGCGCTGTCAGGACCACCAGTGGCAGTAGCTCCGACACCAGGCGCACCAACCATATCCGCCCCCACGATCCCAGGCTCAACTGTCGTACCGGGGTCGGCAATTGTACCTAGTGTGACTCACACAGACAGACAAAAGAAAGGCGCTGAGGCTCCTACCGTTCCAGAGGGAATGACAATCCCTCCTCCAGACATGCGTACAACCACACCACCCAAACTGAGCCAGGGCAAGGGGCGACTGAATAGAGCAGGCGAACGTGTTGGTGCCGAGTCCGACGAGGCTTTCGCACAACGAGTGGAGAACGCCTGGGTCGCGAAGGAGATCGCAGCACGTACCTACTCCCCGACTGCCATGGAAATCTTCCAGTCAGTCGCAGGTATGCAGAAGACCTCGCAGTCTGAATACAAGGCTATGGGAGTCGTTGGTGGCACACTGGTCGGAATGATTCTCGCACCGAAGGTTTTCGCTAGGTTCTCAAGGGCAGAGCTTCCTGCGGTTCGTACAGTCGAGGCAGGAACAGCACGCGAAGTTGCCAATGCTGCCCCTGGAACCATTGCAACGAGCACGCTTGGTGATGCTATCCGTGCTGCCGATGATATCAATGCTCCCCTTGCTCGAATCGCTGAGCGTAACGGCATCCCAGAAGAGGTAGTCGATAGCCTCGATAAGAACTTCCGCATCACGACTCGGCAAGGGGGGCGTGCCCTTGCAGATAGCGCTGTTGAAACCGCCAGGATGGAAACGCCATCATTCCGGTTCAATGCGCCAGTTGCCTTGAACGATATGGCAAGGCAGTCAACGGCCCAGTCAGATACCTATCTTAAGCTGTGGGACCGAGCAGACGAACTCACGCTCATGTCTCAGATGCGCAAGTACGAGGTTGCTGAGGGAAAGACTCCTAAGGCAGGACCGCCGACGCTTGAAGGCCAGACTATCGACGACGTAACCAAAGCAATCTCAGACTTGGAGCGTGCTGATCCTGGCCTCAGAGATATGCTAAAAGCCAACCAAGGATGGAACAAAGCCATCCGCGATTTTCAAGCTAGCGGCGAATACGGTACCGTTCCGAAGAAGCATCTCGACCCAAATAAACCTGCCATGGATGACGGCAGTCAAGCCTTCCTAAACAGCTCACGCCCGAACGCTCTCGGAAACCTTCGTGGAAAAGAGACGGGAGCCAATGCCATTGAGTCGCAGGCAGACATGGCACGCGGACTTATCAAGGAGCGCCTTGACAACGAGGCTGTCGGTCGATACGTCGACGCAATGCGCAAGCGCAATCCCGACTCATTCGTGGAAGTGACCAAGGAGCAACTAGCCGAGAACCCCTCTTGGAAGCAGAACGTCGTATCGTTTAAACGTCGAGGTCAAACAGAATACTACACGACCGATCCTTTCCTAGCCGACGTACTGCGCCTTGACCATACCACAATCACTGGATGGGGAGGGAACGCCCTTCATTCGACCAAGCGCATGTTGGAGAGTACGACTACTGGCGTACTCGCGCCTAACTTCGCCGTCACCAGCGCGATCCGTTCATACTGGATTGCCAAGTTCACTACAGAACAAGGCTTCAAGGCACCGACGGCCGTCGGAACATTGCTTGCCATTCCTCAGCAACTGATCCCTCAGATCGCTAAATCGATTTCGCGCGGCCTCGAGAACGGTAGTGCAGGAATGCTTGGTGAAATCTATGGTAAGGGCTGGATGGATGGACTATCGAAGCGCCTTGCCGTTGTCTACGACGAAAGCGTGTACGCCCAGCTCAAGGCAGCAGGCTCCCATCGCGGCAGTGTCCTCGAACAGCAAGCGCGCGCTAAGGGGCTAGAAGACGTTACTAAGTGGTTCGACGCTAATGCAGCGGCGAGCAACACGGTTCGTGGAGCGCAGCACTTCTGGAATGCCTGGAAAGCATCTATCGAGTCGATCCATAATGGACCAGCCTTCAACTTTGTCAAACGAAACCTAGGGACCGAGTCGGCTCCCGACCTAGCCCTGCGTGCTCGCCGTCTGACAGGTGACCCTCGAGTTGGTGGCGAGTACTACGTTGGTCGGGACAGCAACAAACGACCCATTCGATTCGAAACTGATGGATCGATGACTCAAAGGATTGCACATACACTAGTCAAAGGTTATGGCTGGACCGCTGAGAACATAGGCAAGAACGCAATTCCGTGGTGGAACCCTACACTGCAAGGCGCTAAGCGTATCGGCGAAGCCTTCCTCCATGACCCTGTGCGATTCACACGAAGCACTGCGCTCTATGCCATGGCTCCTGCGGTTGGGCTACTTTACTACGCCAAGGCCCTTGACGCTCAGGGCGGTGATCCTAACGGACGTAGCTATGTCGACTGGATTTTGAATGGTCGAAGCGCGTTCAATCGACAGATGAACTTCGCCGTTCCACTTCCAGGCCAGCCTGTCGAAAAGTCTATGGAGATTACGTTCTTCCACGAACTCAACCCATTCAAACGCGCTGCTGAAATTGCATGGCACCACATGCTTGGCAGCGGCATACCAAAGGATGACCCCAGTCACTTCCTACTAGGCATGCCCGACAACGTAACAGCAAGACGCCCACTGAACGAAGACCTGTGGATTGCCGCGCACATGTTCCTTGACACTGCGGTCATTCCTCCAATGCCACCAATCGTCAACACAGCATTCGGGGCGTACGGTATACGAGGTCCGCAGGGTATGTTCGGCGGTGTTGCTTATCCAGTAAAGGGTGACCCATTCAATCAGAATGGCGGGTTACCTACCAGCCTCGAACTGGCCACCCGCGCAATGTTCGGCGGTGTGGCCGAGTCACTCGGTGGTTTCTATGCAGCAGCAACACAGTCAGAGGGTGGTTGGTGGAATGCTGTGAACAACGGTATGAAGCAGGCTAGAGACATCAACATTAGGAAGACACCGATCCTCCGTGACCTCATTGGCACGTTACCTGACGTGTCGAACGTCACCGACCTATCAAAGGAAGTGTTCGAACACCAGAAGGAGTTCAACGACCTCTCACGGTTCTTCAAGAAATGGACAGTCAACGAGGGACGGATCGGCGTTAAGCCTGCGAGTACTGGTGGTGGTATAGCTGCGCAGGAACAGTACGGACTCCAACAGCTCAGTCCAGGCAATCCTGGCTTACAACAAGGCATGCCAATCAATCCCCTCTACAACGAGTATATGCAAGAGTTCTATAACCGATACATGAAGGAAAGCCCTAACATGGTCAAAGGTATGGACCAAGGGGGCATAGGCTTCAAATCTCTGTGGCGAAACTATGGAACAGCCACACAGAAACTCGAACGCCTTAAAGACGTAAACCATGGTACCTATGATCGGTGGCAGCGTGAAATGGAACCTGACGCCAAGGAGGAACTTGAGCAGTCCGGCATCGACACCACCGATCGGCAACAAGTCGTGAACTTCTATAGGAAGAAGCAGTTCGAGGCCCTCAGAGTTATCAACTACGTTCGACGAGCCGTCGAGACTGCTATGTCTGCAAAGTACGGCAAGGAGATCAGGCTAAAAGACCTTAAACCGTTCGATCAACCATCCGAGCCGTCACCGTTCATGTACCCTGACTTGATGTAGTGTGAGTCACACGTTAAATTTATCTGTGGCACGCCACACGAAAGTCTTCTTGACCGAGAACCGCTGCACGCGCTCTTCAGACCAAAGCGCGTGCAGCTCCGTTAACAACTCTTCCTGAGGAATGTACTGGAACCGCTTGAAGACCTCTCTCTGCGTCCGGCCTTGCGTTCCTGCCTCGAACAGGAACGCCCTAATCATAGGCGTCAGCTCACTCATCGACCGGACCTTTATATACAACAAAGTAAAGCCGCGTGCCTACCCTGTGTGCAAACAGCTTTCCGTCGGGGCGCTCCCAAACTTCGACCTTATCATAATCGAGTTCAGGACGCCGAAGCCAGCCAAGCTGATGAGGCTCTACGTGTTCAGTTTTCACAGGTGAACCTCTCTCATGTGACTCCACCTGTGTAGACCCTGAGGGTCTTCGACAAACGCTTCACCATCCCACAAGGTTGGGTATGACATCTTCAACTCTGCCGGAACTATCAATGGTTCCGGCTTGTTCTTGTACACATCTTGAACCATAATAGGGGACTCGGCATGCTTCTTCATTATCCTAAGACACGTCTTAGCATATCGTGGGTGCGCGATAGGTACGAGGTTGTCATGCACATCTATGGCGATACGAGCGTACATCCTATCGGGCCAAGCGTCGTCCTCCTCACACATATACCAAACGCGCGTAACCTTATCTCCGATCGTGGACTGTGGATAGAAAGCAATGATACTATCAAGAACATCGTCATCGATACGCTGGATCACCTTAAACCTACGGCCCATACCATTGTAAATCTCGCGCGTTAGCTTGAACTGCTTTTCTTCCGCACCCCACCACGCGCGAAGTTCAGGCGTGATAGCGTGATAGACTGACCAGGCACGAGAGGCTTGGTGGAACGGTAGATCAGTGACTTCTGCAAGTTTCCACTTTTCCATGCGATAGTTAAGACCATGACGGCATCTTTTCGCAACGTAGCGTATAGTCGGACTCCCGTCGGCGTTCCAGTCTTTGGTTGGGACATTATCATACTCCACCTTAAACATTTCTGATGCTAGGGCTCGATGACAGTCGTACTTACCATCAATTCGAGCCTGTTCGAACTGATCTTTCCACTTTGGGATATTAGCACGGTACGCGACAACACGCGCTTCGGCTTGGGCCAAATCAAAATACAGCAGGACACAGCCAGGATCAGCAACATACATGCTCCTCGCACGCATGGGTTGGTTCTGCATATTTCCGCCTTCTCCATATATAAGCGCCGCACTGGATAACCGGCCTGGGGCGCGAGCAACCCCATATTGTTTGTACTCACATCGAAACCGGCCATCCGGAGAAACCCTAGACTCCACGTATGTGCCACGGAACTTGTCTTCTTTCTTCCACCGTGTCAGCGCACTGATCATCTCCCTAGCCTGCGGAGGCGTGCTAGAGTCCTTCATAATGTTCTCTCTATTCGCCTCGTCTGTACTCGTACCTTTACCCTTCAGCTTCAGCCTGTTAAAGAACAAGTCCTGTAGCTGCTGCCACGACCCTGGGTTCGGATAGTAGTCAGGCTCTCCCGTCAACTCCTGCACATGTCTATGAAACTCAGCCTTGTACTCGTCCACATCTCTATTCACCTGATCCGCAATGACGTCCCTCACACTCATATCTACCTGCACCCCATGCACAGCCGCCTCGACCAGATGTGGCTGTGCACGCATCACGTGGTCGAAGAAGAACTTTTCCTGTCCCTGAGCTTTAAGTTCTTTGGCGAGTCCTTCATAACAGGCGTATGTCGTCGCGGCGTCGGTACAGTTATAAATCCAATAACTATCAACGTCGCCTCCTTCTTTCCATCGCCTTCCCTCGTCCTTGTAAAACGGGTGGGTAGTATACTGTGAAACCAAGAACGCCAAGCTGTGAGGAAGCTGGGGGTAGAGAGTATGATGTGCAAGTAGCGTGTCGAACCAAATCCTGATCCGTAGGCCATTGCGAAGCCACTCATGATACGTATCGAACGACCCGTTTTGTGCCACAATTCTGTGTGAGTCACACAGTCTTTGCAAGGCCAGTAGAAGACTACGCTCCTCTGGTACAGTGAAGCGGTTCCAGTCCTTGTCACGGAGGTTGATACATATAGCTTTATGCGCGTTATTCGATAGGCCATAACACACTGTCTCCGTTGTGTTCATCGTCTCGATATCGAAGCTCACTGGTCTCTCTGATCTCTCCAAGTCTCGGATGAATGCCATGGATTCCCTGAACGTGGGGTTGATGATGGCGTCCACCTTGTGCTCTTTGAAGACGTTTCGAGCGACAAGGTCCAGTTTTTTGCAGTCCATTCGAAACACCGGCTCAAACTTAAGCTCACGGATAGCATAGGCAGGGTTATACGCGCACACAATTCGCCCTCTCCTACCATTAGGCAGCGTTGCGTTAATAACAGAGCCCCTCCAGTTGGTAACTCCTGAGGCCCCGTAAACAGCCTCGAGAGCATAGTTTCCCATCGCAAAGATAGTGTTGATATTTGGGAGCTGCTCAAGTTCCCACCTAAGCATTCCGATCCATTTATCCAATTCGTCACGGTGAACAATGTGTCGTTCGTTTCCTTTTCTCGAGAGGCTGATCTGTCTTTTAACGACGTTAGTAGTATAAACGTTTGTTCGATTGAGGCCAAAGGATCGGAGACTGTCCCATAGAAGGTTGCCCGCTCCACCAACGAAAGGAAGTCTCTGAGGATGGCGAAGCTCAGTTTCTCCCGGTCCCTCGCCGACAATCGCAACGTTGCACGTTGTTGGTCCATCTGAGAACACCTCTGTCTCTAGCATCAGCTGCGCCGCAAGATCTTGAAAGTCCAGTTTGAGTGTTGTTCTATCCATGATCATTCCTAGCAAGTGTGAGTCACACTGAGGGCGGCCCGACACCGAACGGCAGTAAGGTGTCGGGCCTAACGTCCACTGGCCACGAGGACTATGCAACCACCAGCGGACGTGTTCGATTACGCTACTTTACGACGACGGCTGAGCAGACCAAGACCAGCCAGCCCAAGTCCAAACATGGCCAGTGCTCCTGGGATCGGTACCTGTGTCACTGCGAGGTTACCACCATAGCCACTCGTACCACCACCAATGCCGGACAGCTGCAGGTAGTAGTTACCGGCAGCAAGTAACGCACTCCCAGCAAAGCCCTGACAGTTTGACTGCGTAGGACACGACGTAGCCGCCAGCACAGGTGTCACTGGGACATCATCTCCACCACCAATGCCTCCAACAATACGGAAGCCTTGAGCGGTAAAGTTAGTGATGAAGTCTGTCGTGGCCGGATAGACATTGGTCGCGCTAGAGATGGTGAGGAACTGGGGACCACCTTGCAGACTGAATACAACCTGATCGGTGAAGGCCCCTGCTCCAGTAGCATTCACACCGACAGTGCCACTCGCGAAGTCACCCGTCCTCGAAGTTGGGTTCACTCCAAGGTTGGCAACTACTGCCGCATTCGCAGACGCCATTCCAGCGATGAACAGCGCCGTTCCGAGTAGTAGCTTCTTCATCTTCTTCTCCATTTGCTGCGGGGGTGCAGCGTGATGGGCACCACGATGCCCACTGCGCTGAACTCACGGCTTTGGCTCCAGTGCGCGGCGCGTCATGGCGCGGTAGCAGTCCGCAAAGGACCACTCGCCCGTAATGTGTTCGCGATTGTATTGCTCGGCTGCGTCTAGCATTTCCGGCGTGGGCTCGCGCAAGAGCGCCCGCAGCCACTCGATCTCGTTAACGGCTTCAAATGCGATACGGGAAGCCCACTCATTATTGTGGTTGTCGAGATGGACAGCCACGCCTTGTAACTGTTCAGCAATATCGGTCATGGCTTTGGCTCCTCGTGTGAGTCACACATCATACTGTCTCATACTTAGACCCATTGCCTTCCTGTCTGTAATCAGTATCACGTTCTTCTTCGCCCGCGTGATCCCTGTATAGAAGTTCCGCTTATTCAACAGCCACATCTGACTCCTACTCATACAGTACACAACTGTATCGAACTCCGAGCCTTGAGCCTTATGCGTCGTGATCGCATACCCTAACTCGATCTGCTTCCTCGGGTCATAGTTAAGCACAGTCCCTACGAATGGATCATAGAACTTGATCCTTGGCGGTATCTGCTCCGACCTCGCCCCCGTCACAATCCCAAGGTCACCCGCATCCGCATCAATCCAATCAATATACCCAATCTCCCCATTGAATAGGTTCAGATGATAATCGTTCTTAATCCATATGAACTTATCCCCTGCCCTCACCGTCAAAGGCGCCTCACTCTTCTCGAACCTATCCAGCCTTAGCATTGGCCCCTTGCTATTGAATTTCACCTGCAAAGACGGATTAGCTCTAAGCGTTCCAGCCTTGCCCTTCCGTGTGGGCATGATAATCTGATGATCCTCCTGCATGAAGTGCTCTGTCACGAACTCAAACATCGTCATCAATGGGTTCTCACTATAGATAATCTCAAACCGCTCATTCCTTAACGGTAACTGCCCCCGTAGTATCCTCTGCGCATTGCTTACAATAGCATCGCCACTTCTATAGTTATACGTCAGCTCCACCTTTGGGTGCTTCCTTAGCAGTGTCAGGAACGGTGGCTTTCCCTCCTCGACCGGCGGCAGCTGATTGTTATCCCCAAACCATCTAATGACTGCCCCCTTCTTCAACGCATCAATCAAGAACCTATACAGACTAGGTGAAATCATAGACGACTCGTCCACAATCACAACGTCATGCTTCAGCGGGTTCTCCTTATTCATTCTTGGCAAATGAGGGTCAAGCTTTTTATCCTGGTTCTCATACGGCATTGGAAACGATAACAACCTATGTACCGTCAGTGCCTTGATCCCTGTCAGTTCCTCAATACGTTTCGCTGCGCGTCCAGTTGGAGCACACAGCGCGACGGACTTCTTCATGTCTACTAATTCATTATAGACCTCCCCCATTACTAGCGTCTTCCCAACACCTGCACCCCCTGTAACACTGGCAATCGTCGTATGCGTATCACAACACAAATCAATGGCGTTCCTCTGCTCCAGACTAAACTCAACGTCTGTCATCTTTAGCTCCTGGCGGCTTATGTGGATCAACCCTCGGAGGTAACGGATCATCACGATCAATGATCACGATATGAACTCTGTAAACCATGTCCTCCCTGTCTGGTGCATCTCGAGCCCCGACATTCGTACGGAGCAACACGCCCAATGCGGCATGTGCTCTGTTCAACTCCCGACCAAAGTACTCCTGATCAGGTAATTCCTTGATGAACAATTCCCCTGGCTTCAAGTCGCACGCAAGGCACTTCTCTGTCTTAACGAATACCTTCTGACTCATGCGACTTCAGCCAAGACTTTACGTGCCGCTTGAATCACCACCATGCGAATGAACTGTGCACTCGACATGTTTAACCTTTGCGCTGCCGTGTCTACGTCCTGCTTGTCTTCCCAAGAAGAGCGGAACACAGTCTGATAACCGCCACCACGCGCTGTCAGGTCGCCCAGACTAATCGCAATCTGGGTAGGCCGTTTCATCGGTTGACTCTCGTTCATATCTACTCTCCATGAAAAGGGGTCCGGTGTGAATCACACCAGACCCCAGACTCAGTTACTCAGCAGCAGCCCGACGACGACTCGCCGGTTTCGCAGCTGCCCGAGCCGGAGCAGCCGCCTCAGCAGCTTCGACTGCACGAATCTCTGCACGATCCTCACCTTGGTACTTGCCCAAAGCGACATGCAACCGTGCAGAACGACCCATCCAATCGTTCGGATCGATCGATGTAGTATTCGCGTCGAGTCCAATCGCCTCGATAAACTTACGCAGGTTAAACAATGCGCGCCTATCTGAACGGCTTCTTGGCTTTAGAAGACGATTCCAGAACAAGAGTGCTCCGTCTTCGTACTCCTCAGCAACATCAGCAGGAAGCTCGTCTGGTGCCACGCGAAACTGGATGGCATAGTACGTATTGCCGTTAGCAGACGTTCGCTCCTGCACGTCCTGAATCTCAGCGACGTACTTACCTGCAGGAATCTCCTGAGGCTTCTCGACGTCGGCAAGACTATCCTCAAGTTCGATGATTCCCATGGGTTCATCGTTTGCCATCTTGGTCTTCTCCTCTGTCTGCTGGACAGGAGCAGCTGTCCGCACCATTGAACCCTCTGCTCAGGGAACTCGTGTGAATCACACAGACCGCTCGTCCTTCGACAAGACGGAATCGTAGTCCGACAGGTACTTCTTGCCCACAAACGGGACAAGACGACCGCGATACCATGCCCACTTTGCCCTCTTGTATACTGAGGACACGCCCTTCTCTTTCCATATCTTCTCGCATGCCGCTTTTACCTCCTCTGTTGGCTTCATTTGTCCCTCCTGGACGGTGGAATTGGCAACTTGCTCCCGTTCGCTGCCCACTTATCAAAGAACGAGGCAATGGTCATCTGCCCCTCGTCAGGCTTATCCGAGTCATATGTCAGAATGAACTCAGGCTCACCTACACCCCTAAACATACGTGACTTCATCGGCCTGTGCTTCCGCGTAGGCCTCACCGCTAACTGTCTACCCTTAGCATCCTCACTTAGATACCATATCTCCGACAGACGACACGACACGTTGTTCACCATCTTACCGCCAAGCATGATCGTAATGTACTGAACGACGCCTTCTTTATCCTTCTCTGGATCAGCCTCATGCGCCGTGATGATCAGATGCACACCATGCTTCGCCGTAACCGTTAACAACCTATACACCACATCAAGCGTGATCGCGTTGCGGCCTCCATACGCTGACATGCCTGGGTGCTCCATCGTAGGCCTAAACTCCCTACTCGCCCCCAGCCCAGCATCAACCGCCTTCCTCAACGCCATATCTGTCAATGCAGTTATTGAGTCGAGCACAACCGTATCGATGTAGTCCCTCTTCTCCAATATGTTATCCAACCCAAATGGATTAGGACTCCTTCCATGCTTTAGCACATCATCATAACTGTACTTGTATAGTGGCATGACCTCCACGTCATTGCGTCCCGCAACAGACACATGTTCATTGTCACCAAACGATAACCACAGCTTATGTCCTGGAGCCGTCGCAGCCAACGTCGTCTTGCCTACGCCAGCAGGCCCCCATAAGATCATGGTCATCCGCTTGACCAATCGCTCATGTTTCTCAATTTCAAACATCACTCACTGCTCGTTCGCTGGGGCTCAGATCCATTGGGACCATGTGTTCGTGATAAGCAAGCAACCGTCCCGTCGGCGTGTCTGAACAAAAACTAAGTAACGAACACGGCCGAAAGAAGCGATTACAAGAGTGCGTGAACCTAGTTGCATGCTCAAAGTCATCCTTATACCGGATATACGTTTCAGCCATCTCACGAACCCACGTAGCCCAATGCTGAAACGAGTCCTCGGTACGCTCGATCGTCTCGAAAGGATAGACATCTTCACCTCTGTTTGCTGGTTTGATCCTCAGTCCAGTCACCCGACACCTAAACACCTTGAACCGGAACAACGCCGAGCTGATAGCACAGTAGCCCGTCTGCTGATGCTTCATGTCGAACGCGTTGCGCCAACCCTCACCTAATCTAGCAGCTGTCTTGTTCTCGTCGACGAAATACTCCTTAGTGCTCGCCTTCTGCACCAAGCCGTCAACCGTACCGATATACCTAACTTCATAGTTATCATCGTAAGTAAGAACCACATCAAACACTTGCTCAATTCCCACCAGAGACTGAGGATTCGCCTTATCCTCCACGTAGATTGGCCAGTTGTCCATCTTCGGGAGCTGCTCATCGCAGTACACAATCGTTGCGAGTTCCATGTTCGTCATGGTCCTCACTTGATCTTTCTCGTCGTCCTTCCAATTGCCTGACTTCAATATCGCAAAACACAACTCGAGCAACTGATCCCGTTCGTCGGTGTGAGTCACACAATGGTTCCAGCACATGTTCCATCGCAGCTCTCCAAATATCCTGGCACCATTGTACTTCGTATGCTTCGGTAAGCCCTGCACCCTATCCAACTGCCACAACCTGACAGCCGCAAACACTTCATGCAAAGCCGTACCACACTCAAGCGCCATCGACCTTGCGCCTGACGGGTACCTCTTCTGACTGTGCACCACGCCCCATGTCGGGCACATGGCTAGGTCTTCTAGTCGGGAGTTTGAGAAGGGATGCAAGCTCTTCTTCTGAGCCGGAGACGTAGCCTCCACTTTCCACAACCTCGGCCTTTTGACTTGAGTCAGGCGGCTCTCGCTCCTGCTCTTTGGCCTGTTGATTTCGTGCAGCGGTATCCTGGGCTTGATAGGCATCTATGTATCTCCGTACATCTGGCATAACTTCAATTATTATTGCCAGTATTTGTTCAGGGTTAAGCTTCGCATCCATACCAACCAGCTGACCCCTCAGCCGCATCTCAGCCTCGAATAGCTCAGCCTCTAGCTTACTCTCAAAGAACGTGCCGTCATCCGTCACATACCCCTGCGCCATCTTCACGTTAAAACTCCTCCCTGACGCTCCTAACCTCCGCGTGCCGCTCCTGAGTCAAGTCCTTCAGCCGCTCCTGTGTACTCTCATGCAGTGTCGTGATACCTTGCAACGTGTTGGCAAAGGCATTCATTAGCCCTGCCATAACATCCATCTGCTTAGCGTTCTCCGTGAGTACCTCGAACAGATGAGTCAATAGATACTTCGTCTCCTCGTCCAGATGACAACTCTCCAACCTTCGATTGAACTCCATAAACTGCATCGTCGTTCTCCCTCTTTACACTCAGTCGCTGCAATGCGACAATCCCTTGAAGCTTCTCGATGACCAACTCACGCAACTCAATCCCACGAACCGTATCCGTCTGGAACCTTGTGAGTGCCTCTGGAGACCAGTCACGGCTGTTGCTTATCTGACTGATCGACCGATACACGAAGTCTCCAAACACACGGTCTGCCTGATCCTCTGCAACCCTGTACCAACTAGGTAACTGCTCCTTGTCCATCGCGACCTCCACGTGTGACTCACACATAGTCGATATCGAACTCAATCTCCTGACGCAGTTGCTCGATCGCTCGGACTCGTGCCTCACATGTGAATATGGCACGGTCCAAGCGATCGAGTTCTTTCTCTAACATCTCGTAGTGAGCCTTGAGTTTACGTTTAGCCTTATCGACCTCGTGCTCAACCTTGAGCTTCTGTCCTTCGATGTACTCCATCGCAACGACAATACGCCTAGCTCGCACGTACTCGATATGACGCTCCAGCTCTTCCGTTGTCATCTCTGCAACGGTAGGCTGGAGCACAAGTGTACCATTGCCTGCTGTCATCGCTCGACCACCACCATTCGCACCGCAGGATTGCCAGGTACCCTCGCCTGATCGATCATCTCCTTGGTCGTGCTGAGCGGCACCTTGTACTTACTCCTCGCCAGTAGGTTCGCCAACTCGTCACCATCAAACCTCTTGATTGGCTGCGTTACCTTGGCGAACACTGCGAAGCTAGGACTGTCTGACAATTGATGGTCGCCAGGATCAAGCGTCTTCTTGTCAGGCACTAGCCCCTCCTTTTCCATCTCCTTCCAGATTGCAGCGCTCCTAGCCTTGGCATACTTCTCTACCTGATCCCACATGTACGCTTCGCCCAACAGGCGACCAGTGTTATGCTTCGAATCAGGATTTTCAGTCCCGTTCTTACCGAGACGTGAAAGGGCTTTGACGATTGTCGTTTCATAAGACATAGCCTTGCTCCACCGTTTGTGTGATTCACACTGGGCCTTTTTGCACCACCTTAGGCATCGAGTCCTGCTTCTCCTCGAGTCGACGTCTCTCGTCAACAGGCATAAACTTTTTTCGCTCCTGTAACAAGACGCTGCGTACCTTCTCGACCATATCAAGTTGCTGGTCTATCCACCCAACATGATCGTATGTCTGTTGCTGCTGCACATAACGTAGGTCGTCGCCACGAGTTTGCACAGCGTCACCCAGCCGTTGAAGTCCAATGATAATGTTAGTCAGTTCAGACATGCTCGTCCTCCTAGTGTGAGTCACACTTAGAAACGCAAAAGACTTGGGACACCTCTGTTCCAAGCGAAGACTACTATGCTAGCATAGTGCAAACACTTTGTCAAGCATTATCTTTCAACCTCGATAATCTCACCTGTTCGTACTTGACTCCAAGTGATCCGCTTTGCGAGTTCATCGATACGGAACGCACCATCAAGGTGTAGTGCGTTCCGCTCACCGTCCCCACCCAACTCAACGCTACCTTCTCGTGCGTAGGCTGAGTCTTCGAAGTGGTTCGCAAGCGCCTGTCTCGTCGCATCATTCAACTCCCTTCGACCAAGGATATCGAGAATGATATTCATCATGCGACTCAACACAATCGTCTGTCTGCCCTCATGCCTGTGTGAGTCACACAAGATCTCACTCTGAAGCCTCAACTGCTCACACAACACACGTCTTCGTTCACGTCCCATCTGTCTCTTGCTCTTCATCAGTCTATCCTCGCCACTTCAAATGAACCATCCTCTTGCACGATGGCCACAATTGCATGATCATAAAACACAATCAGCTCATCTCGCAGCCTTGCCTGCGCTAACGGATTAAGTGGAGGATCACCAGGATAACGCAACACATGATGCGCATCCATATGGAAGTTCATGTCACCGTGACGCCAGCCACCACCATGGCCGTAGTTCTTATCGATCTGCTTCCACGCTGGATCAGGATCATCGTGTGATAACCAGAACGGGATCAAACCCAAGTGTTCAGGCGTCATCTCTGGATGCAACAACTCCCATGCGAGACCTAGCCTCATCCTAGCCTCCTGTCCTCAACGGCATCTGACAACCAGTAGCTAACATCACCATGATCACGCATATCCCTAAGACCAATGCAATGATCACAATCCTCTCAATTGGTGTGTCCATCTAACCCGCCACCTTTGACCACGTGACCTTACCATCAACGCCAACACCACTGCGCTGATACTTCTGGCCTTTACCTAAACCTAACCCAACGCCATACATTTCAAACGACGTTGGATTCATGATGGCCCACGGACCATGCTTAGTTCTACCATCGATGAACACATTATCAATCGCGCGTCCATAGTCATCGATGTTATTCACATCACCGTACCATATCTTACCCATTGTGGCCTCCTAGTGTGATTCACACGAGCTAATCATTGTGACAACACAATGATAGTATAATGATAGCACAACTCAGAATGGTTGTCAAGCACTATTTACAGTAGGGTGCCGCGGAGTTTACAGCAGATGGGGGGGGGGGGAGGGCCTGTGGCCGAAATATCACAGTGATAAAAATGTCACGATGTAAATAGGTGACAGTGACACGAATGCCACTGCCACCGTTTTCAAGTGTGAGTCACACTAACCTAGCGTTTCTTCAATTGCACTCAAAGCGCTTTCGAGTGCACTCTGTGCCGCCGGATTAGGATCGGAGTACTTTTCCAGCGTCTTAACAAGCAACTCGCACATATGCACAACCTGAGCATGCGGGTCATCAAATTGTTTCGGGCGACTATCTGCCCGCGTCATGATGACCTTACCGTGTGCTTCGGCCGCGCGCCTAGCAATGTCTGTATAGCTAGGCTTTGCCTTCAAGTTAACGGTGCTTCCCGTGTCCTTACCGTCAGCGTCGCGCAAGGGTTGCGTGGCACTCTGATTTAGCAACACGGTGGGCGCACCGTAGACTTGCTGAACGCCAGGGCCAGACAGCCTTAACGTTCCACTGTCCTTGTCGTGAGTGAAGTTAACGCCCTTAGTCTCAACAAGCCACAACGCCGCTTTCTCACACTTAGTTAACGTGTGAGAAAGATTAGTGCGGTAGCTTTCTTTCTTCTGCTTAATCGCTGCACTATCACTGTCTTGTTCGCCGAGTAGCTTCCCGACTTCATTATTCGGGTTCCACTCGAGCGAAGCTACCTTTTGGCCTTCCTTACCTCTCAAGACCGTAGTCTTAAGACCTAAGGCAATGTACATCTTAGCGTTTAGTTCGCGCTTTGCCGCAATGTCCTTGCCCATTACCACGCTGAAATCAATTGAGGGATCAGCGCGCGTTGCCTTAACACAGGCTTCGGTTATAGCGCTGGCGATAGCATATTCTCTTTCGCCAAGTTCCATTCGAGCCTGTTGTAAAGCCTCACTACTCTCCGTGTACTGGGCAATTGACTTCGCAATCATCGGCCCCAAATCAACCGACATTGCGCCCGCTTTCACCTGCGGGATTGCTACAGCCTTGCTTTCCGTTGGCGCAATCTTCCCCATCTCTTGGGGCTTGGATTGAACCTTTTGCGCCGGGGCTTGCGCCGCGACGGTCTTCGTCTTCTTAAGTATTGCCATTGTAGCTTGCTCCATAGTGTGATATTGTGGCCACACGACCACAACCCTGACAGCGTTGCATATTTGCAACACGTTGTCAAGTTCTATTGCGGTGCACTGGAGCTGTTGTGCACTGCAATATGTCTCTAAAAAGGGACAAACGCCAGGAATAGGACCGATCCGGCCCTATTCCTGGCAAAGCTTAGTAGTCTAGATCATAGCCACGCTCTACTTTGTCAGCACAAGAGTTGCAAAGCGCATAGTCCGGTTTAATCCGAACCATACGCCCACAACCCTTGCACTCTTTTTCGACGCTTTCGCGTTGCATTTCGAAATAAAATGCAACGTCGTCCTCATCTTCAATTTCGTAATGGCCGAAATTGTCATCATAGAACGTTGGCATATCACGCCCCCTTGTCCGGGACGCGAGTAAACTCGCCTTTGCCTTGATCCTTTTTGGCAACAAAGCCCTTGCGAGCCTTGCAATCCGTCAAAAAGGCCGTCCAAACCTCGCGACCCTTAGTCTTGTCGGCACGCTCCTTATACTCCGCGCTGCAAGTCTTTAGAACGTCGCTCCAAGCCGGTGCGGCGCCCGTGGGTGCGTTTTCCGCGTTGGCCGTGACGAATGATCCCACGACAAACGCGACCGTCAGAATAAGCTTATTCATAGCCTAGCACCTTATGAGACCTGAACCGGAATGGTTCAGGTGTCCAAATGGACTAATGAAAGGTTAGGCTTTTGCCTTTCCGGGGCGAGATTGCGTCGGGAGCCTACGAAGCACGGCCACGAGGGGCACTCGGCATAAGACGCACGCGGGGAAAGGCGCGCCATTAATACCGGGTCATCGGTGGCATTCCCAAGTCAGCGCTGGCGTGACCCCAAAGTCCTCCATTTCGGCCGGGTTGTCAATCCTCCTTAGTGTGAATCACACATGAAATTTTCTAATGAACGTGATCATTCCTAACTACGCGCCGTAGGCACGGAATAGATCACGTTCAACACCCGGGATTGCCTCCACAACACGAATCACAACCTCAAGTGTGAATCACACGCGAATCAAAATCACAAAACCACAAACACAAACACAAACACGAAACGAGGCGCCCCGCGTTCGCGCCTGGGCACGTTATGCATTCGCCCTGTCGTCCGTGTAGTCATCCTTGCCTACGCTACGTAGCCACCCCCCTACTTCCCCCTTAGTCCAAATAGGACTTTATTCTCTCTTGACATGAGGGGGGGCGGAACGAAGTGGAGGTGTGTCGACGTCGGATTTAGACCTAGAATAATCGTTGTTTAGAACGTTCTAGACTGTGCAAATGTGTGTGTGAGTCACACGAGCGGGGACCACACCCACGGTATAAGCAGCCAAGATCCGTGCCTGCGGCGCCGGAGATTGGCTGCGTCAACGAACCCGGACGGTTTAGGAGGATCTAGACAGTGGGCGGGGTCTGAAAATGAATCCCCCCCGGACCCAGGCGTCACTGGATCACGGGGGGCATGTCTCCCATTCGGGTGAGGGAGCGCTTTCGCCTGGAGAAATGGTGAGGTCTTTACGACTGCTAGGAGGACGAAGACCTCACCACGAGTCCGACCAGGCAACCCATGGACTCATCTAAGAGGTTGTGTGACTCACACAGAGGTGTGAAGCGAGTCTACGACCTCTCAGTGTGTGAATAATAGCAGGTCTGTGAGGGGTTGTCAAGCGGTATTAATAAGTATTTTTATACCGTCGGGTATCCGACATAAGGGGAATATGTGGTGTGAGTCACACGAGGTTGGGTTGAGAGGTGATGTATTGTGTAGAGGATATGGGCATATTCACCCACCCCTCTCCCGCCCAGATATTGATCACAGCAGACCCGCTACGCTGATCTGCAGGGCCAATGGCCCTGCCCCCCTTACCCCCCACATATCACATAATCTACTACAAGTCAATACCGTTGTCAAGAACTATTTTCATATCAAGTGTGATTCACACGACTAAATAACATAACACTTGACAATACAACCTCAGCGTGTTAGGCTTCTCGTTGTTTGATGGACAATCTTGCTCCAGTCCATCGGTGGCCGAGGATCGCTGGCACACCTTTCCTCGGCCACCTTCTCGCTTAGGCGAACCGCCCCTAGCGGGTGTGAATCACACAAACAGAATCATAGGAGTACGCCATGACGACTATGGCGACAGCCACCGTATTGGGTGGCTTCTGGCCGACTAACGGCGTGAATAGCCTCGCGAGTATGAGTGGTGAGAGCGAGGAACGGAGGCAGGTTGCGAAGGCACTTGGGCATCGCAGTCTGATGAACACTCGAGAGATTTGGCGAGCGCTTACGGGTGCTGCGCCTGGTGGGCTTGCTCAGAAGAACTTGACGAGGATTGCTGCCAGTCCTGAGCTTGGTGGGCAGCGTCCCATCGAGACGGTGGCGGTTGTTAACCGTGTGACTACCGCGGCTGATGTGACTGAGATCGTTACGGACTTTCTAACGTATACGACGAGGACAACGTTTGGTGCGAACCCGCCCCCGAATCTTGATCGTAACCCCCTTGGCACCAGATAGTGTGAGTCACACCATGGCACAGAAAAAATCAGTTACACTCGAAGACGATCAGCGCAAGGAGGTCGTCAATGAGCTTTACGGCGTGCTGAACGACATGACTCGAAACGCGCCGACGTCTCCAGCAGAAGGTGCAGGCAACGAGAAGTTGAAGACGGTGATCTCGAAGATCCTGTCGATGGTGGAGACGGATGAAGAGAGACAGATGCGGGAGCAGTCGAGCCAATCGAGTAAAGGTGGACTTCCAAATCTAAATGAGCGACGTTGATGGCTCCGAAACTATTGGCGAGGCCGTTGGCGAAATGGGGTGATCCTTTGGTTAACCCAGACGGTTCGATCGTTCCACCAGATCACATTAAGGGTGGGGTCGATGAGGCCCTGCCTAAACTTGACGTGAAGGAATATAAGCCGAAGCGTAGACGCACAGTTAAGGATTTGCCAGCGCCTGTGCCGACCCTGAATGCCGTCGCCTGTGTGTTTATGTACACCACTTTGGGTCTAGGTGATCGCGAAATTGCAGATACGCTCAACATCTCAGTGAAGCAGCTCAAGGACGTGCGCAGTCATCCAGCATATGCCGAGTGCTTCGAAGCGATCACCTCCGAGTTCATCAGCATCAATAGCGATCTAATCAACGCACGTATCGCGGCCTACAGTCATGACGCACTGACGGAGATAGCGAACATTGCGTTGAATGGGAAGGAGGAGAAGAACCGGCTGCGTGGTAGTACGTACTTGATGAATGCTGGTGGATACGGTGACAAGACGAACATGGGTAACTCTGCGGCGAAGAACGATCTCCGCATTGTGATTATCGCTAAGGATCAAGACGTGAGGATCGAAGGCTTGTAAAATGTACAAGCGGAAGAAAAAGCCGCGTGTCAAAGCCCGCGTTGTGAAGCGCAAAGTTAAACGTGTAGCCAAACGGAGAGCACCAATGGCGAAGAAGAAGTCTTCTTGGGACAAGACTGAGAATGAGGACCAGTCGGATGAGTTCGAGACTGAAGAAGGCAGCGAGCAGACCACCGACCAACACAATGAAGGAGAAGCCGATCAAGCAGGGTCGCAAACCTCCGAGGTTCCGGTACAGACCGAGACTGCCGCTTCCGAAGGAGGAGTCTACAAACTCGATTCCGTCGAAGTTGCCATCAAGGGTACAGTTTATAAACGAGGCGATAAGGTCACCCTGACACCTGAGGAACTCGAGCAAGTTCAGGCGTCAGGTGTTCGTATTCTTCCTGCTGAGTAGTCTTACCACGCCTACTCGGTTGGAGAATGGGTGTAGGGGGTATCGTCCACCGTCGCCCCCTGCATTCCTAGAGGGAGGAAGCCATGGCTATCGTTGCCGATCTGAGCACGGGTTCTACAGATCAGAAGTTCAATTCACATACGAGAACTGCGGCAAATTTGACTGCGATTCTTGCGTTGACGCCTCTTTTTCCTGGCGAAGTTGTCCTCGCGCTAGATACTGGCATCAGATACCGAGGGCTCGAGTTAGTTTTAGGACGTTGGGGCCAGATTTTCGTCGAAATGTAGTGTGATTCACACTTAAAATAGGCGAAACGCATGGCCACGGTGCGGGATTTAAGCGGAAACAGCCCAACAGACGTAAAATATACGTCGTTTAACCGCACCGCAGCGGATTTGACTGCTATTTTGGCCCTAACTCCTCTGTACACCGGCGAAATTGTGATGGCGCTCAATACTGGGCGCATTTACCGTGCGTTAGGCGGTACGACTTGGGGATTGTTGGGGCCAGTAACATCGGTAATTGCAGGAACGATTCCTCAACCGAATGTTACAATCAATCAGGCGGCAGGACAAGCCGATCCGGCAGGCTTCAGCCCAATTTTGTTCACTGCTGTGTTTAGTCAGGCTGTTACAGGGTTTGGCTCTGGCGGGGTCACGCTCACAGGAACGGCTGGTGGAACTTTAGCTAAGGCTGTGAGTGGTGGACCGAGCGTTTATACTATCACTGTGACGGGAATGACAACGGCTGGAACGGTAATTGCTAGTGTACCGGCAGGTGTAGCGACTGGCGTTGGGGGATTGAACACGGCAGGGACGAGTACAGACAATACGGTCACTTGGAACCCTGACGTCACACGGCCGAGCGTCACAATTGATAAGGCAGCGGGTCAGGCCGATCCAACAAGTGTATCTCCGATCTTGTTCACTATCGTATTCAATGAGCCTGTTACAGGATTTATCGCTTCGGATGTCACAGTAACGTTCAGTGGAACTGGGACGCCAGTCTTTAACCTAACAGGCACTGGTCCGACGTATACGCTTGACGTCTCTGGTATGACGGGTGACGGAAATGTCACAGCAAGTATTGCAGCTAACGTTTGTCAAGATCTGTCGGGAAATCTGAACTTTGCTTCGACCAGTACAGACAACATTGTGGCTTGGGTCCAGCCAGTTGGTGCGCCTGATGGACAGCTTGACTTCTCATCTGCGAATAACTCTGGCCTCATGGCTATCTTGGAGGATATCTAATGCCTAGCGCACTTATCGCTGTAAAAGACGCCTCTGGTGCCACAGTCAACATTGAGAAGCCTATCGTTCCGGCTCGAGCTAATGCGGCAGACAGTAGGCCGGTCGTTCTGTCAAATGAGGACTTTGCCAAACTTGCAGGCGGTCTTCCTGCCGCACTTGGTGCTGGTGGAGGGCTGAAGGTTGACGGTTCCGGAACGGCTATTCCGGTAAGTGGGACCCTTACGGTCAATGGCGTTCCTACAACGGCCGCGGATCGTGGTGCCGGTGCTGCCACTGCGAACACGCTTAGGGTTGTGTTGGTTAGTGAGCAGACCGAAGGTTCTAAATATAAAGACGTTGCGGCCTCGCAGGCGTCGACAGTTCTTGGAGCGACGGGTGCAACAGGTGACTATCTTGCAGGGATTACTGTTTTCCCTGAGAGCCTGAACCCTGGACAGATTACGCTCCAAGATGGAGCGCTAACTGCTGTGATTATTTTTCAGGGTGGAACAGGTTCGGTCGTTACCCTTGTTCCGTTCTGGATTCCTTTAGGGAACACCTCAGTTAATGGTGCGTGGAAGGTTGTCACAGGTGCGTCTGTTCATCTTCGCGCCTCGGGGAATCTTACCTAATGCCTTTCTTAGATGCAAAGAGGCAATGGCAGTCGTGGCCTGCGCTGGACAAAGTTGCGGCAGGCGGTGCAGATAGTGCCGAGATGACTCAGTTCTTGGCACGAATCACTGCTCCATCAGCACCGCGTAAGGCGGCTTATGCAGCGTTGATTGATGGACTTGTTGCCGACACCGTGTGGCCCAAGATAACTGCACTTTACGTACAGGCAGCAGCAGATTCAGCAACTTCTCTTATAAATCTTAAGTCATCGGCTTATCCATTAGTGAACCATGGTTGTACGTTTGCTGCGGATGCAGGATGGAGTGGGAACGGAACATCAGCATGGATGGATACAGGGTTTAATCCGAATACAGCAGCAGACCCTAACATGAAGGCTGATGGTTCAGAAGGGAGCATTGCCGCTTACATTCAGACGAACGACACTACAGGGGCGTTCAGCTACGCAGCCCATACGGCAGGGAACGTTGCATATCTCTGTCCTCTTTTTGCAGGCGACATATACAGTGCTATCGGGGGTGGGGGTCAGAACGCAACGGCAAGTGGAACTACACGAGGAAACGCTCTGATAGTACGTACGAGTTCTTCGTCCTTACAGATATACAAAAACGGAACCGCAAGAGGTACGGCGGGCGGCGCTGCAACAGCAGGTCCGAGTATAGGAAACTTTGCTCTGTTCTCTGTCAGTGGCGGCACTGGAAATTGGCTGGCTGTACAGATGTCCGCGACTATGCTTGGTGGTGCATTGACTCCTACCCAAGCACTCGCGTACATGAGTCGCATTAACGCATATATGGCCGCGCTCGGCATCAACACTTATTAACGTGTGAGTCACACATGCCTTGGAAAGACCTAGTAAATCTCGGAACAGGTGGCGGTAACACCGGCGATCTAAACGGTTACACTATACGTGTCGTTGTTCCTGTATCGGCGTATGGTGCTGGCGTTCCTGCCACTGGCACAAAGATTCGCGTAACTATAAGCAGCGCTGCTGGTGCTACTGCTAATAAGGTGTATGTTGGCCACGCCGCTACAAGTGGCGATGCTTACGATTTCGATGGCACACAGGTTCAACTGTCGGCGTTCGCCTCAACTACATGGAATATCTCAACATTTCGAATTGGTGACGTTGCGGACTACGCATTTGATAAAGCGAAGCCGCTAGTTGTTGCGTTTCATTGTAGCGGCGCTTCCGATTTACGCCAAGCGAGCGGTACTGGCTGGACTAGCTATATTAAAGCTAGCGTGGATGAGGCGGCTACTACTGACGTCGCAGGTTACACTCCGGCTTCTGCAAATTCCTCAATTGGCGTTGCTCGTGTCGAGGTTTTTACCCCCGAGGCTAATTGGTTCACTCTTCATAACATCACGTTGAACTCGTCGATTGGAACAGCCTCAACCGAGACTCTATCACAAGTTGTCCCTGTAGCTGCCTATGACGGTTCGGTTCCAGCAACGGGGAGTAAGCTGCGTATAACTGTTCAGGGAGGTAATACTAGCGGTGTCACCTGGGATAAGATGTATGTTGGGCATGCTGCTAGTAGTGGAGATGCTTGGGACTTCGATGGTACACAAGTACAAGTAACATTTGGTGGAAACGTAACTGGGTCTGTGGGCTTTCCTCAAGCGTTAGTGACAAGCGACGAGGTAACCTATGCTTTCAATAAAACCAAGCCGCTTGTCATTCGCGTGCATGCTTCCATTAGTGGAGGCTTCGGTTCTACTGGTTCTGGTGTTACAGGATACACTGGTGCAGCTACATCGGGGGATGTTGCTGCAACGACTGATGTTGGTGGCACCGTTTCTGCTAATACTATCTACTTTACCTCACTGACCGAAGTTTACTACGTCGGCGGAGGGGGAGGAGGTTCGACTTTTACCGTTCAAGATTTCAGCACAGTGGACAACAGGACGAATGCACTGATATGTGTGGAAGTGGTCGATCCGCCTGTAATTCAGGGGTACACCGAGGTATTAAGTTCACCTGATTCGGGGACAGGCACATACCCTATCACAGGAGCGGTGAATAATGGCCATGGCCATATTCGGCTGACGACTACGTTCGCAGCTAATGTGGGTGCGACGTACATTCAAGCTATGGGAGCAGGTGCAGGAGGAAAAATTCTCTGCACTGTGTGGAGTACCGCAGGCTACACTACAGGCCAGCTTTGTGGCATTCGTGGTGCTCGCGGATGCATTGAGGCTAACTGCACTGATGAATGGTCGAACTGGAAACTTACTGTTGTTGATGGGACGCACATACTTCTGGAGAATAGGTTCTCCAAATTCCCAGAACAAGTGGACAGCGGCATTCCTTCAGCCTTCGTGAATGCGTATACTGGTGGGGCGGCGTTCTTTGGACAGTCTGCCGCGTATCTTGGTGAGCTGAACCGTATAGTTGTTCATAGCACTGTGGGTACAACTGAGGCAAACCGGCATTGGGCAGCGTCACGTTCGGGCTCAGGCACGATCGATTTGCAGAGTTCTGTGTTTACGAACACATATACCTCAGGTGGCGTTCTTATAGACCCTAACACGTTTGTACAGCGGACGCATCCCATTCTTGGTACACCTCAATGGTGCTTGCTCGTCGGCCGTGATGGTAAAACGCGAAGATATTCAGACATTCGTTCGACGACGTATCTAGATCGTGAGGCGGCAAAGGTCGCTGCGAATTATGGCATTACGGGAGGGCTTACGGTTACGGGTATGTACCTTAAAACAAAGCCGTATAGTGGTGGTGGCGGAATGTTTGTTGGAACGAATTTTCAGCAACCTTGTCTTTCGTTTAAGCATACAATCTATCTTCAGCTCAGCGGAACACTGACGTCTGGGTCTTCGTACACTATTACGTTTCCTCCAGGAGCCTCGATTAATGCTTACACGTTCACGTTCCAGGAGAAATCGACACGATGTCGTGCCATTCATGTTGACCAAAGTGGTCACAGGCCGAATGATGTAGGTAAGCTTGCGTACCTGAGTGAGTGGGTTCCTGGCAAAGGTACAGATGGTGAAGTTAGCTTCGCCGGTATCGCAAACTGGTACATAATTAATGCGGCTGGAACGGTTGTGTTCACCTCTAGTGGTGCCCCGGTGCAGCGTGCGACGCCGACATCGGTCGAGGGTCATTCGTTTGATGCGCCGCAGCATGTAGAGCAAGTTCCGTATGAGGTGTTTCAGCCTAAGCCAATGAAGATAAGCGGGATCACAAAGGCTACGACAGCTCGTGTAACAGTAGACGATGCGTCAAGCTTGTCTAATGGTGATAGGGTCGTTTGTGTTGGTATGACTCACTATACCGCGGGTGCTGCCTCTAATGGCGGCATGTCTGAAGTTGACGCTCCTGGAGGAAATCAGCTTTTTCATACTGTAGGGAACAAGTCAGGTAACAGCTTCGATCTTGTTGGAGTAAACAGTACAGGCTTCAGTGACTTTACTCAGAGTACCTCGGGAAATAAGGGAAACCTATGCTTCCGAGTCAACATGAATGGAAATCGCTCGCAGACATACGTCTATGGATTGGACTACTCTACTGCAACCTTATCGCCAGGCACGTACTACATATGGCTTCCTGGCATCGGGGTCTCTGATCCTATAATTATCGACGACCGAATTTGGAACACTGTAGCGTCAGTATATGCTAAGGGTTGTTACCATCAACGAATGGGTTGTGTGCAAGATGGTCGTTTTGGCTACACGCGACCGCTTAACTTTAGAAACACGTCCACATACAAGGTCTATAAGAGTTACGTTCCGTATGCTATGTCTGGCTACAGCCTTGCAGGTACTACGAATGGCATTCACGACGCAGGCTATCCGGTAGGTGCAGGTGGGGGCTATGAACCCTGGATCACGTCCGTCGAAGACCCTGCTTACGGAGGACACTCGGATGCAGGAGACTGGGACGTACGCTTTCCGGAGACGCATGGAGGGTGGTCGCAGATACTCACAACATTCGAGTTTCTAAATTCGACTAGCAGGTTGGCTATAAATTACGGTATTCCAACGTGTCTGGAGATAGGGCTTGATCCAACGATCTTTGCGGGAACGAACGGATTGCCTTCACCGATTGTTGAAGTGATCTGGGGCATAGAGCAGGTTAGGCAGAGCCAACAGGGCAGCGGGGCAGTAAGTGCAGGCATGAACTACGGCGAAGGTATTCCAGGCTATGAAACTAGCTGGAACACTTCTATGTCCGTCTACACTTGGTATCCAGACCACATAACGAGCATACAGTATGTCTTCGTTGCAGCGAAACTTGCACGTATCCTAGCCACTATGGGTTATACAGCGCTCTCGAATACATATAAGGCGTCCGCCATTGCAGCTTATGATTGGGCTGTTTTAGTTCATACAGATGCGACTACTCGTGATGCTCATTATCTACCTGTGAAGACTCGAGCACAGTGGACGACTGCGCAATATAATGCGACTATTGCATCCTTAGCTTCGCAGTTTCCGACATGGTACCCTAATGCTGCTGCAGCACTCTTTTACCTAACAGGACTCACAACGTACAAAACCGTGTGTGACTCACTCTTCCCGCCAGGCGCGTCTGCACCAGCTAATCTGTATGGCAGTTTTGAGTACGCTAACGCTCCTGGTGCAAATTCAACCATTCGTGATGCTTGCATCGCACTAATTAAAGACAGAGCCCTCAGTGCGTGGTGTCTTTATCAAGAGGCTCCTGACGTAACATATGCTAACGGCCAGTATCCTGGGTTCTGGTCTATGGGCTTTGGAGGCGCCAATAATTTCATTGATAATATGCCAAGCTTGACAATTGGCGCTATAGCGTTTGCGCGCGACGGCGATATGACAAACGCTCGGCGATGCCGACGTGCTATGCAATATGCAATGCAACATCGCCATGGCGCAAACCAAATGGGTATTTGTATGACTAAAGGGATTGGAGTCCGGAATCTCCTGGAGACTCTACACATAGACTCTCGTTATAATAATCAGACATTTCCAATTGGGCTATGTAGTGAAGGCTGGGCGAACAACTATCCATTCTTGCCTGTATTCTTCGGCCAGAGCTTTATTAACCGCATAGCTGAACCTCAGGCTGATCCTGAGATGGCTACAATTGATCCTACACTGCCGTTCCGTGAGAATTACCCATATCATCAACGCTGCTTCCCACGCTGGGAGATGTTGATGGAGCGATACGATGCGATTGAACATATGGAGTTCACTACTCAGCAACAGTTGATTCCTGCTTATGCTGCGGCGCTTTATCTTGATGGTTACGATTCCATGGAAACTGCCACAGCAAGTTACCAGTCTAGTCGACCAAGAATACGAATCAGGTGATATCATGCCAGTCAAAGGCCAGTCCCCGAAAGAGGCAGTACACACCGAAATGCACAAGTTCAAGCATGGACAGCTTCACAGTGGAAGTGCGAAAGGGCCAATCGTCAAGGATCGACAGCAGGCGATTGCAATTGCGTTGTCCGAGGCAGGTTTAAGCAACAAGCCGCCGAAGAGGAGGAAATGATGGGCGCGAACATTTGGTTCTGGCTGATCTACGTGATCTTTGGGGTCTTTGGCCTTCTTGGTATCGGCCCTTGGTATAGGGATCGTGTCGGTCCATGGGGACCATTTGGTGGCTGGCTAGTCCTGTTTATCCTCATTGGCCTCCTTGGTCTTCACGTCTTTGGAAGTCCTGTTAGGTAGTGTGAGTCACACAAGATGGCTGAACCATTACAGATAACGGTCCCTGCGGTCGGTTATGAAGACCCTGAGGTCGATGACTGGATCGCAGCACAGTTAGCTCGCCAGAATGCTCCGGTAGGTAGCGTGCAGGAAACGATCAACCAACGCTTTCCTAAACTCGGTTGGAACGATCAGGCTGAGATGTCCCCTGGAATGAATGCAATTCCAGAAACGGATGACGAAGCTTACAGTGGTATGGATACGGTAGGGCTCCAACACTACTGGCGCGACCTACCTAAGCTAACGAATGAGGCAGGCGCAGCGGCATGGATGAAAGATCCTAACCCTAGTGGTGGCTTCTCAGGGAACATAGAGGATCGTAGAAGCCAATCGAGCTTAGAAGCAGCTCTTGGAATGTTGCAGACCACGATGGGAGATGAAGATCTTAGTCAACTCACTCCACAGGAATACATCAATCGTGTAATCGGTGGCATGCACAACAACGATTTCTACTATGGACCAGGGGCTGAAAACTACCACCTAGTTGAGGGAATGGCTCCGAGAAACTTCGATCAGGCTAATTTCTATCCAACACGGAAAGTGTCGAGGTGATGCGTGCCAAATTATCGTTTGCAAGAAGGGTCGGCCCAGCATGGTTTCCAACAAAGCCGCGCGAAGGTTCAGATTTTTGGGGGTGGGTTTGCGAATGGAAAGACGACTGGTCTTGTGATCAAGTCCCTGATGCTCTTGAAAGCCTACCCTGGCTGCATGGGACTACTTGGACGAGAAACCTACCCCAAGCTGAATGACACGCTGCGAAAGGAGTTCTTTAAGTGGTGCCCTGGCTACTGGATCAAGAAGAAGCCAACCCAGGAGGATAATAGTGCGTATCTCATCAACGGAAGCGTCGTACATTTTCGATATGTGGCCCAACGAGGTAAGAGCACGAATGAAGACGGGACCACGACCAGTAACCTACTATCGGCTACGTACGATTGGATTGGACTGGATCAAATCGACGACCCTGGCATCACGCATAAAGACTTCCTTGATCTGCTCGGACGGCTGCGAGGAGACACCCCTTACCGTGTGGAAGAAGGAGAAGAAGACGCTACCATGCCGAGTGACGGTCCAAGATGGTTAATGATGACGCTCAATCCTAGTCAGAACTGGGCGTATCACGAACTGATCAAGCCGTATATCGACTGGCGTGACAAGAAGATCTTCTCGAACAAACTGCTCGTAGATAGTGTGACTCACACGCCAATTATCGAGCTGTGCGAGAGCGACACTTATGCCAATAAGGCCAATCTTAAGCCTGACTTTATCGCTACGCTTGAGACGACGTACAAAGGACAGATGCGTGAGAGGTACCTGCTCGGGAAGTGGGCAGCATTCGAAGGGCTAGTACACCCTGAGTTCGATGTGTCTCGTCACGTTATAAAGAGAGAGGTGATCCTTGACCATCTTGCAGATTGTAAAAGACGACACGTTAAGGTCAAATCAATCGAAGGCTACGACTTTGGGATCGTCACACCCACGTGTTACATGCTTGGGTTTGTTGATGATTATGGGCGAGTTATTGTACTGGACGGGTTTTATCATCCTAATTTTGACATTATGCAGCATGGTAATACTATAAGAGAGATAAGGGCACGATATGCAGGACTGCTACATACACATGAGCCGATCATTGCGGACCCTGCAATCTTCCGGCGAATCGTCGTTGCTGGTCAGTCCATCAGAAGCACGACGATCGCAAAGATTCTCAAGGATAGTGGTCTTAATGTCCGTCCAGGGAGCAGTGATATCCTATCTGGTATCGCTAAGGTTAATTCGTATATCGCTGGCACTCCTAAGACGCCACATTTGGTCACTGAGGAGCGTCCTGGGCCACTATTCTACATTGCTGAAGAACTCCCGTGGTTCTTGGACGAAGTGATGAGCTACTACTGGAAAAGAGATAACCAAGGCAAGAACATCGATGAACCAGTAGACCATAACGATCATGCTATGAACACACTAAAATACATGCTCAGTAAGCTACCTGATCCTAGCGAGATCAAAGTGCCAGAGGAAATGCTCCCACCTAGCTGGTCTTTCTGGCAGGAAATGAGCATAGATGACTATCAACGATCAAGACAAAGGGGAATATGATGGCAGACCCAAAGCCAAGGTTCAATCCAGCGTCGTTCTACGTGATTCCAGGCAATATCCTGAATATTGTTTGGGAAGAAGTATGTCAGCCATATTTGGCAATCGCACGTGGTCCAGTTAAAGATCAGCTTGAGCAGCGGCTTGGCTTGATCCTGAACAATGCAGTCGAAGATACGTCTGGTAGAAGCCGGTTCAATAGGTAGTGTGAGTCACACATGACTGATGAAGCTCCTCTTTGGCTCCTAAGGATGCGCTCGATGAATGGGCTATCAGAGAAGCCAGGTGCACCAGACGAGACAAAGATACTGGCTATGGCAGATAACATCGCTAGAGCCTACCCTGAGATGGAATCTTACTGTAATGGGTACAGCCATGACTCAATCCCCTGGTGCGGACTCGCGGCGGCTGACTGCATGGCAACTGTCGGTGTACGACCCCCATTTGGAAGTACAGATACGGATAGGTTTCTGTGGGCAAGGAGTTGGGCAGACGACCCCAACTATGGTGTTCTTAAAGTACCCAGGCTCGGATGCGTTGTGGTACTTACCCGTTCGGGCGGAGGACATGTTACGTTCTACGAAAGCACGAGTGGAACCAACTACATGTGTCGTGGAGGGAACCAGTCTGACGCCATTAACCTTGCCCCGTTTCCTAAGTCGAATGTTGTTGCGTTGGTTTGGCCAAAAAGTGAACCAATTCCGCTTCCAATCGATCCGCCCTCGACCTCGTTGCCTGTGTTGCGAAAGGGGAGCACCGGCCCCGACGTTGTTAGATTGCAGGAACTGCTACCTAAATGGATCGATGGCGATTTCGGCACCACCACTGAATCTCTAGTCAAGGAGTTCCAGCGGTCTGAGGGACTTGAGGTGGATGGTGTAGTAGGGGAACAGACATGGGCGGCTCTGTTGGACGAAGAGCCTCCTCCGAATACGGTTCCAGTGTTTGGCACAGAGGGACCGTGTTCGTGGTTCGGTGGCCCGAACGATACAGGCGTCGCACCTGATGAGGGACTTGCTTTCATTACCGATATAAGTCAGGCACCGCACTTGTTCCTGCCATATCAACCTAGTGGAACGACAGGACTAGCGCGACGACTCGATCCTGAAGTGTTCTACATTGCCTGTCGATGGGACTATAAGAGAACGCCGCGAGCCATGCTACTGAGTAGGAAAGCAATCGTTCGAGCAATAGGTACCGGGATCGAACACTCTGCGTACCCTGCCGATTGGGGGCCGAATGCAGGTACAGGACGGGTAGCCGATCTCTCTCCTGGCCTAATGGAAGCACTGGGAATTGAAACCGATGACGAAGTAGAAGTGGAGTTTCCAACATGAATCTAGCGAATGAACTAGACCTCGAACTGGACAACGCAGTCAAGCGTCACCTTGGACGTGTGTTCGATAAGTACTTCACGTCGATGTCACCGCCCGAGACTAAGACTGAGCAGTTACAGTCTGACCTGAAGCTGCTCGAGGGCGATATCGAAATCGCGACGAAGGCACTGGAACAGATGCTATGAATCCAAGTGGGGTGGCGGTGGCGGTCCTTACGGTGGTGTTCACGCTAACCGCCATCTTCTTCCTTGACGACGCTAGTGGTGATGTACCTCCGCTGAAACCCTCTGTTTACGATAAGAAACTTGATAGGCTCGACCGACGGGGTGTGGAAGCTGCGTATAGTGCTCGCGTAGGACTTCTGTTTCAGAACTGGATGACCGACACGAATCAAGAGAGCCAAGATCGCGCACTACGTGGCCATCGAAAGGCCCGCGAAATATACATAAAAGTCATGTCTGGGATTGATGAGAGAGACCCAGAGGGCAAGAACCATAGTG
>Ga0207651_10000059_pt1 | contig 48777 bp, 47 predicted proteins | sample KBSM23metaG_FD_184328 | JGI IMG/M metagenome (GOLD analysis project Ga0207651, IMG submission 184328) | Miscanthus rhizosphere microbial communities from Kellogg Biological Station, Michigan, USA - KBS M2-3 metaG (SPAdes) (version 2) | ecosystem: Host-associated > Plants > Roots > Rhizosphere >... | reverse complement strand
CGAATATCTGGAAAGGTTCTATAATCGGCAGCGCCGCCATTCCACCTTGGGCTATCTCAGCCCGGTGGACTTCGAACGGCAGGGAGGGCTAGTCATACAGGATGTCCACTAAAGCAGGGAATGATCAGACATAAAACTCCGGTGCTTCGGTCGCGTCGGCTGAAGCTCTGTATCGCTGTGCTGATGGGGGGAGAACGTAAACCAACCGTTGCGGAGGTTAAGCCATATCGAGGTTTGGGGCGAACCGCTGGTAGCTCCGTGTCCGGTCGTTGAACCCTTAGCCCTCACGGAGTAAGCATGGAACGATTCACTCAGCTTTCTTGAATCCCGCGTAGCTCATCGACCAGCGCTTGAACTGTGAGTGGGGCACTTCCTTCCGAACGGTTATTCACTAATACATAAGCCGTGCGCTGTTCGGCAACCGCATGCTTCACGAGTGCAATTGTATCGGAGCGCATATCCGGTAACTCCTGAATGATCCGGTTATATGGCTCGGCCCGCTTCACGGCTGCTTCATATCTCATCCCCAACGGTGTGAGCAGACGCAGGAGCACAAATTGTGCAGTGAAGCTATTACTGAGCTTGCGATGCTGATGGGCAAGTGGCGGCATTGCTGTCCAATGATTGTAGACGTGTGAAGCTTCATGAGCAGCGAGAATATCTTTGTACTGTTGTGTGAGGATCAGAGGGTTACGTACTTCGATGGCATATCGGTAGCACCGGGGCAATTGCGAAAGAAAGGTGTCTAAGCGCGGCAAGAATGTAGATGGGAGCAATCCTGTTCGCTGGAACTCAAAGATGAACGGACCAATACGGCCCTTCAACGCCTGTTCATACGGCGGTAAGACTTCTTCAATGAACACCTTGGCGTCAAGGAACCGCGGATTCGGCTTGCCAGCCTTCGCTCCATACCTTGGATGATCGGCGAACCGTGGAATGGTAATTTCTTCCCAGACCTTTGAGCACATCTCAAATCCACCTGGCAATTGTTTGGCATAGTTCGCCAGTAGTTCAACGGTCGGCGGACCATAAAAACTGAGGTCGAGTCCCACCGTCCGAAACAGAGGATGTCCGCGATGCGCGTACCGTGCATACTCGGCCAAGCATTCTTGCTTGAACCGTCGTTTCTCATATGACTGGTGATAAACCATCCCCTGCCAGCCTTCGTAGGCCCAGGTTGACGTTCCGAAGCGAATAAAGGGAGAGAGGTCATACTGCTGGACTTCCATGCGGCCTCTCCATTCATTCAGCGCACGGACACTATCTTCCACGACCTTCAATTGACCGTGCAAGCGGTAGTACCACTCCTCCTGCTTGCCGGCCTGGCGTTCGATGTTGATGGCACGGCTGATGAGATTGGAGAGACACCGACTGATCTCATCAATACGCTCTCCGACAGGCCTGTCCTTATGTGAGTCAGCACCGCTGGGTTCGTGAGAGTCCATGTAACCAATGGTTACCCTATTTGTTTCCCTCGTCAACCAATCAATTCCGGTAAGTCGGCACTGAAACCACCATCCATGCACTTGTAATCCAGCAGGGCCGAAAAGTTATGCGGATGGCGTGTGGAATATCCTGTGGATAAGGATGCTTTTGGTGTCGCGATCAGGCCCCCACACAATGCAAATAGCTCGTTGCACAATATTTAGGCATTGTGGCTCTCGTTTGAAGACCACCAGATATAGGTCAATATCTATTTTTGTTCGGTTCTGGAACTAGGCCAGGACTCTAGGACAAATTTGAAACCAAGGGTTGTGTACAAGCCGAGCAACTCACTGCCAGGTTCTTATGTAAGCTTCGCTCTTACGCCGCCATAGAAGCGCCTTTCGACCGTCTGGCCATCGGGCACAATGGTCCTAGCGATTCTTACAGCCACGAATAAGCCACTGTCTTAAATTCGGTTACGTAAGGCCTCCGCCTTTGACATCCTCTGCTCAATGGACTAGGGCAACGGCTCTGGTACTTCATCGTACTAGGCACAAGGCATTGAAAACCATGCTAGATAATCGACCTAGGCTTCTGAGATGCAGCAGTGTGACTTCACCCTAGTTGCTGATAACCATCATGAAGCAATGGCTAGAGATAAGTTCCACAGGCAGAAATCGAGGTACGATCACTTTGAGTTGCTTAGGCTTCAAGGATGCCCGGGAACGTTGGCTATAGATGTGGTCTCAAAAACAAAGGGGGTTGAGGACATTAAAAAGCAGTTTTGTTCCATGATGTCTGTTTGTTGACGGATGCAATTCTTCTTCGCGCCATTAACCTCCAGGTGCTCACTGTCTTCACTGTTTCTTTAAAGACCGAGTGGACTGCCAAGCATTTCCGGCTCCATTGGAGTTCTGCGTCAACTTCAGAGCAGCCACCATTCATCGCATTCCTTGGCGGAAAGGTTTTGGCCCTGCACTGTTTTGTCGGAAGTATTGTTCTGTTTAGCGGCACCGTGGCCCTGATGTTCACTCAGTGCTTCCTCGCAGCGGCGTAAGATTTCTCCGGTCTCAGGATCCCTGAGCTCCTCAACATAGTGGTTGTTTTTTCGGTCGATGACGCGATTGAGTTTTAGCCATTTCCCTGTCGATCGCTGCAAATCGTCCCCTGTATGCTGTTCAACGGATGGTTTTCCCGGACCTTCTTTATCCTTGAGCTTCATAAACGCTCTTACTGCGATGCCGTCTCCTTCACGCACGTTAAGATGTCGAACCTCGGGTGGGTCTTGTGATTCCAGTTGTTCATCTGGCTCATCCATTGCTTCCTCCGTCACTTAGAATTCATCCTGCTCCATTTCATCCCGAAGTGGTCAGTCACTGGATGCACTGCCTTTCAGAAATTCCAGAACTTGCAGAGCTTGTTCACGCGAGACGCTTGGGAAATTCTCTAAAAACTTATCCAGTGACATGCCATCTTTGATATTGTTCATCAGGGCGTCCACTGGCACACGTGTATTACGAAACACGGGGGTTCCGCTGACAATATCCTTATCAACAGTCACTGGCAAGTCGTGGGGGTCCGGTGTCCACCGGAGTCACCGTCGTCATTTTGCAGAATCGTGAAACCGGATGCATGAATATGATCCATCACTTTTTCAACCACAGGTTCGAGCTGCGCCAGGTTGCCGACCGTTTTCAACAGAAGCATGGAGACCGGTACGAGGTGGTCACCACGCTGGATCCTGCGCATGTCGATACGCCTGACTTTGCCTCCGCCTACATGGTGGCCGAGTTCATGCTGAATCTGCTTTCGATGCGCCTTCCGCCCAAGCGACAGGATGTTGAATTGTATATCAATACGCACTTCGCTGACGCTGGCGGCACGTATCGCATCCCTGTGCACCAAGATTTTGTCACGATACGTTCGAGGCGCTGATCCTTCCGGTAAGTCGCTTGATGTCCAATTGCTGGCATGCACCTGACACTTTACGTCGGATCTCTTACCACACACACTCAAGCTGTCCTCATAGCAGTACGATGCAAGGCAGTTTTTCAGACGTAGCTGGGAAAGGCTGATGGAACAACGCCAACATCCTCGCTTTCCTGTTCGCATGCGAACGATCCTCGGTCCGCCAGATGCAGTCGAGCAGGAGGGTACGGTCTATAACGTCTCGGTCGGTGGGTGTGCCGTCTTGGCTGAACATGTCAGAGGCACAGATATGATGACAAGCTTACACCTGTATCCCTCGCCAGCCGCTGAGCCGATTATTATTGCGGGCGCTGTCAGGCGGTGGGGAAAAGGCCCACTCCATTGTTATCAATTTCTCTCAATTTCACCTGATAATCATGAGCGACTCAAGCTTCTACTCGTGGATCTTCAAGCAAACAATAGCACGAGTTAGGGATTCAACCTCTCAAGACAAATGAAACACCTTGGGCGTAGGAGGTGAAAGCTGGAGGCAAAGATGGCCCGCAAAGAGCCAAGCTGGACGAATTCCAGACCGTAGTCATAGGTCCTGATAACTAATTACTGCGAATTACCAGAGAATTGCTTCAATCGGTGGAGGAGCTGATCGTCTTCGAAATAGAAAGCGTCAAGACGCTCAGATAGATTCACGATGATTTGGGCCAGTCGAAGATCAGGATGGGCCGTCCAATATTTGTATAACTCGTCGATCACGATGGGAATCCTGTCGGGGTTTCTCATATTGATTAACGCACCCGCCTCACTTTCTAGAGATTCCTTCAGAAGGCATCGTCGAAATCGGCATTGTGGTGGATATCTAGGGCCGGGTATCGATGGTCGCAATATGCCTGGAGACTAGCGGTGATTAGGACATCATTTGGTCTGTCCTCCGCGTGAACAGCTGTGTAGCACGACAATGGTCACGCGCAATTGTATTCAGCCTCGATACCTTCGTTATTCATTACTCGGAGCTCGTCCTTATCGAACCAGTAGGTATAGATGCCGGCGACCGGCACGCCTTCGTGCTGTGCGACCAAAGACGCAAGGTCGCGGTAGCCCACAGGGACAATCAAAAACAGGGGAACGTCCAATGCGGCATATTGACGCCATCGCGTGCGAGCCTTGTGCAGGGTGATGGTGTCTTCGGTTTCGACTTCAGCGACCCACAGTAACTGAGTCGGACCGTTTTGATGCGCGAAGCCGATGACATCCGGATAAACATCCGGCAGCGCGGCGCACACATTCCGATCCGACCCTGCGTTAATCTCTACGAACTGCTGCCCATTCTTCTCCCATAAGGTTGGAATGGAGCGAATGACGAGATCATGTACGGGCTGTTTGCCGAGCTGTCGCATGTCATGCCTCATGGATAGAATTCGGTGCCCCTACTACTATTGAACAAAAAAATTGATTGCCCCTTCAGGGAACGACATTTGCCCATACAGGGAACGATTATTGCCCCAGGAACGAATCAATTGCCCCTTCACATTTACGAACATCCGCTGGTGGAGCCGCAGTTCACGCACTTCAGGCAGGTGCCGTTACGTACAAGTTTGAATTGCTTGCATTCCATACAAGGATCACCTTCATAACCCTGAAGTCTGGCCGTCTCCAAAGCCGTTGCTGTATACGTCACCGTTTCGCGTTTGAGTTCGACCTTCAGGCTTCCATTTCCATTCCCATGTCTGTTGCCATTACCATTGCTGCGGCGGGCGGGGAAAATCTCGGTGCTGATGGCCTGGGTCGCCAATGTCTGCGGGTCGGCCGGTTCGCTGTCGGCGCATTCCGGATCTTGCTCATCCTTCTTGACGGAATCCATCCGCAAGTCTTCTTGCTGTACTTGCGCCAAATCATGGCGGCCTAAGTACGTGATGGCGAGTTCGCGGAAAATATAGTCGATGATCGACGTAGACATCTTGATGCGGTCGTTCAATTTCACCGGGCCATTCGGCTCGAATCGCGTAAAGACGAACGCCTCGACGAATTCTTCCAGCGGCACGCCGTGCTGCAGACCCAGCGAAATGGCGATAGCAAAACAGTTCATGAGACTTCGGAAGGCCGCGCCTTCCTTATGCATATCGAGAAAAATTTCGCCGAGCGTTCCGTCTCCGTAATCTCCTGTTCGAAGATACAGTTTGTGCCCGCCGATGATGGCCTTTTGCGTATAGCCTCCGCGGCGGTCCGGCATGCGACGCCGTTTGGCGAGATACCGCACCATCACGCGCTCAGTTATTTTTTCCGCCGCGCGCATGACGTCGGGACTTTCCTTTGCATCCATCACGTCGCCGGAATCGGAAGAGGCGTTGAGCGGCTGACTGAGCTTCGAGCCGTCGCGATAGAGCGCCACCGCTTTGACCATGGATCGCCACGATAAGAGATACGCCGCCTTCACATCATCGATCGTCGCATCCGACGGCATGTTGATCGTCTTGCTGATCGCGCCGCTGATGAACGGTTGTGCGGCCGCCATCATCCGGATATGCGCGTCAACGGCGATGTAGCGCTGACCGATCCTGCCGCACCGGTTGGCGCAGTCGAACACCGGCAGATGCTCGGGCTTGAGATGGGGCGCGCCTTCGACGGTCATCGTCCCGCAGCAATAATCGTTCGCGGAGACAATCTCTTCCTGCGTGAAGCCGAGCGTCTTGAGCATGTTGAAATTCGGTTCATTCAATTGGGCGTCGGTCAGCCCGAGTTTCTCGCGGCAGAACTCTTCGCCCAGCGACCACTTGTTAAAGGCAAACTGAATTTCAAACGCTTGATCCAAGCCGCTCTCCAGCCGATCCAACGTCGCACCGTCGAAGCCCTTGGACTCCAGCGACGAATGATTGATGAACGGCGCGCCCTTCAACGTGCGCCGGCCCGTGCAATAGGTGACCATCTCCTGAATTTGCGGCTCAGTGTAGCCCAGGGTCTTCAGTGCCGGCGGCAGGCTTTGATTGATGATCTTGAAGTAGCCGCCACCCGCCAGCTTCTTGAACTTCACCAAAGCAAAGTCCGGTTCGATGCCGGTGGTGTCGCAATCCATTACCAGGCCGATGGTCCCTGTCGGCGCAATGACCGTCGTCTGCGCATTGCGGAATCCGTACGCCGTGCCGAGTTCCAACGCGCGGTCCCAGGCTCGACGCGCGGCGAGCAACAGATCCGGCGGGCACTGTTCCGCCTGAATCCCCTTCGGTTTGATCGTGAGTTGTTCATAGTCTTCTCCTGCCGCGTGATAGGCCGCACGTCGGTGGTTGTTAATGACGCGCAACATCGCGTCTCGATTGCGCGCATGGCCTTCGAATGGTCCGAGCTCCGCCGCCATCTCCGCGGAGGTGGCATAGGACTCTCCCGTCATGAGGGCCGTGATCGCGCCGCAGATCGCCAGCGCCTTCGGTGAATCGTACGGAATGCCGAGCCGCATCAGAATGGTGCCCATGTTGGCGTAACCGAGTCCGAGCGTACGGTAGATAAAACTCTTTTCCGCAATCGCGCGGCTGGGAAACGACGCCATCAAAACGCTGATTTCCAATGTGATGGTCCACAGACGCACGGCGTGCCGGAAATCCTCCAGATTGAAACAGCCGTCCGCCGTATAGAACTGACTCAGGTTCAGCGACGCCAAATTACAGGCCGTGTCGTCGAGGAACATGTATTCGGAACAGTTGTGCACCACGAGCCCCGACGCGACGAAATGATGCGTCACCGCCTCGGTCAAGTCATACACATCTTCGGCGCCGGCCGGTTCGATCGAAGCCACCGCATCCGTCAATTCGTCGTGGTCATACGTCATGTCGCGATTGAGCCGCGCGAGGTCGGCGGCTTTGCGACTTTCCGGATGGAATCCGATCTCCCGCTCGAACACTCGTCTGGATGCACGGCCGATTTTCAAGACACATGCATCATCGATGCGGTAATCCCGTGGATCCGCCTCCCCGGATAGAATCGCTTCCAAATCGTCTTTCCGCGTCTCTTGAACCGCGGACTTGATTCCGAACGCCAACAGCAACACCTGCACTTGTTGCAGCAATTCTTTCGAGCACGAATGGAGCACGATCTGCGCGCTGTCCTCCACGACGGACGCGTCGGCGGTGAACAGTCCCCGCAAGAGCGCGGCGAGCGCCGAGCGGTCCAGCTCGTATATGTGCTCGGAAAATTGCTTTTCCTCCAATCCATCGTCGAACACCATGAGCTGATGGAAGAATTCGACGACGGATCGCGCATCGACTTCCAACCGCGCCGTCGTCATCCCGCGCGTGATGGCGGCTCCATCGCCGATGCCGCTCCCACCGGCCGCCACCAAGACGGATTGCTGCGCGTTGACTCCCTGCGCGACGCAAGCGAGCAGCTCGGCCTCTTTAATCGGCATGACCAGCATCATCAACTCTTCGTGATTGTCGCGATGAATCGATCGCGTGAAGCAGCGATCACTGATTGCGACGCCGATACCGAATGCAAACTCAGCCGGCAAGGCTTGGCGTCCAAATCCCGGCCCTTGCAGATATACGCGATCCAATGAGGTGAGTTCCTTGACGGGCACGTCGCCTCGTCCCGTCGTCAAGACGCGATGGTCGCCCGTGATTCGCACGCGATAGCCGGACTCGGTCGTCAACAGGCTGATCGGTTTTCGGCCGGTCGGGAAAATCTTGGTGACGGCATGCGGTTGACCGTCGGAGCCGATGACCTGCGCGGACTTGCCTACGAGGTCGTCGATCCGCTGCCAGCCGTCTGCGGTCGCGACCAACGTGTCGCCGGTCACGCACGGATTGGAGGCGTTGATGCGGCCGTCCTCCGGGCAGGTGTGCCATTCGTTGATGGTCGTGTCGTATTGCGTTCCGGGATCGGCGCAGATCCATGCAGCCCAAGCGATCTTGTCCCAGAGCTCGCGCGCCTTGATCTGCTTGACCACTTTGCCGTCCACCCGCCGGGTGAGCGGCCATTCGCCGTCTTTTTCAAGCGCCTCGAAAAAGCTGTTGGGGACACGGACACTGTTGTTGGAATTTTGACCCGAAACGGTCTGATACGCCTTGCCGTCCCAGTTCGTATCGTATTCGTGGAAGGCAAAATGCGTGAAACCTTCTTTGGCGTAGGAGAACATACGTTGAATATACGGTTCGGGCACGGACGACTGCCGCGCCTCCCGAATCGCTTTTCTCAATTCCGGATTGGTCGGAAGCTCGGTATTCACTTTTAGCCCACCGTGCTCGTCGGCGACATGGCAGGCCTTGAGCACGGCATTCAGCCGCTGCGCGCAAACCTTCGAGCCGGTCACCATGGCCGACACTTTTTGCTCTTCGATCACTTTCCAGTCGATGAATTCCTCGATGTCCGGATGGTCAAGATCGAGGCAGACCATCTTGGCGGCGCGCCGTGTCGTGCCGCCGGACTTGATCGCCCCGGCCGCGCGGTCGCCGATCCGTAAAAACGACATGAGCCCCGACGACCGGCCGCCACCCGAGAGCGGCTCCGCATCGCCCCGGAGCTTGGAAAAATTCGTTCCCGTCCCCGAGCCATACTTAAAGAGGCGCGCTTCGCGCGTCCACAAATCCATAATCCCACCCTCGTTCACGAGATCGTCGTCGACGGATTGGATGAAGCAGGCATGAGGTTGCGGGTGCTCGAAGGCATTCGTCGCTTTGACCATCTCGCGGCTTACGGGATCGACATAATAGTGCCCTTGCGCCGGACCCGAGAGGCCGTATGCGAAGTGCAAGCCGGTGTTGAACCACTGCGGTGAGTTCGGCGCGGCCATCTGGCGGGCCAGCATGTGGCACATTTCATCGTAGAAGGCTTGGGCGTCGTCTTCCGTGTTGAAGTACGAATGCGTGCGGCCCCAATGGGTCCAGCAGCCGGCCAACCGGTGAAACACTTGGCGGGCGTCACGCTCACCCCCAAGCACCGGCTTTCCGTCCAAGCTCACGAGCGGAGCGCCGGTCGGACCCACCTGAGGAATCCCGGCCTTCCGGAAATACTTTTGCGCCAGGATATCGATCGCCAATTGCGTCCATTGCTCGGGCACATCGATGTTGTCCAGTTTGAAGACCGTCGAGCCGTCAGGATTCTTAATTTCAGACGAACGCTTGACGAATGTGATCCCTTCATAGGGATTTTGGCCTTTGCGCGTGAACCGGCGTTCAATCCTCACGGCTGTCCTCCTGTTGGTTGGCGGAATTCGCTCATTTTGTAATGGCGGGGTTGGCTCTCAAATCCGGTGAACGCCTAGATATAGCTATTCAGACTTTTTGTCAACACTAAATATTGTGGTTTGGTGGTGGATAGAGGGGAAAGGCTGTGGATAAAGAAAACGCCACTCAGGCAGCGGAAGAGAGCAATTTCATGGACCACTTATCCACAGAATTTGTAGGACGGAAGAGAAGGTTTTTCATTTGACCGCGTCAACATAAAAAATAAATTGCACTTCGAGAGGTTCACCTGCTTGCCCAAGACTGATTTCCATATCCATGAGAACTTCTATAGGATCAACCGCCCCAATTTTTGGACAAGCTCGTCGCGGCTGTCGAGAGGGATGAATTGCGTGCAAACCCCCACTACCGATATCTCGACTTGAAACACGCGCGTTGTGTAGACACTGAACAATCCATAGTTCCGACGGATCGTATTCGCCTGAATCAACGACTCGATAATCTTTTTGCCTTGCGACGCCAGGATCTCGCGCATGATTTTTTGTTGATCCGAAGCGACGGAGGGATCCATTCGCTGCAAGGCTTTGGTCACTTCCACTTCCAAGAAGCGGCCATATTGGCTTCTCGTTGGGTTGGTTGCCGCCAGCGCGACGCACAACGCCAACAGACACACCAACGCGGTGAGGGCGCGATTACCGATCATCACCTTCCTCGGTCGGTTCTTTTTCGCCGATTCTTTGAATTCGTATCGCCATGTATGATGGAGTGATGCTACGCAGGCTCGCTTTGAAGCGGCGATTCGTTCACCGGCTGGAGCCGGCCGCTGTGGAAGTACTCGCGCAAGATCCATAACAGCCAGAGACCCGGCAGCGCGGCCAAAAAAGTAATAAAGAAAAATGAGACCCACCCGACGGCCTCGACCACATAGCCCGAGGGCGGTCCCACGAAGACACGGCCCAAGGCCGCCATCGCGGAGAGCAACGCATATTGGGTGGCCGTGTACCGGTGATCGCACAGCGACATCATCAGGGCCACGAACGCCGCGGTGCCCATGCCTCCCGAGAGATTTTCGAAGGCCACCGCCGCCACCATGATGGGATAGCTTTTGCCCGTCCACGCCAGCAGCATGAAGGACAGATTCGACAGGGCTTGTAAACAGCCGAAGATCAGCAAGGAACGGAACAGGCCCATGCGGGCCATCCAGACCCCGCCGGCCAAGGCGCCGACAATGGTGGCGATCATGCCCATACCTTTATTGACCACTCCGACCTCGGCGGCTTCGAAGCCCATCCCTCGGATTAAAAACGCCGTCGTCAACGAGCCCGCGAATGCATCGCCCAGTTTGTACAGGATGATCAGCAACAAGAGAATCAGCGCGGGCGAACGTGAGAAGAATTCGCGGATCGGCTGCCACACGGCCTCGGCAAAGTTGCGCGGAATATTGGCCGGCGTCGATGGTTCCGGGCTCATCCATGTCCCCCCAACGCCGACAAGCATGAGCGCGGCAATAAGGAAATACGTCTCCGACCATCCCAAGTAAGTCGAGAGGATGAGTGCCCCGGCTCCGGACATCAACATAGCGATGCGATAACCGGTCACAGATACCGCGGCGCCAAAACCGCGTTCAACCGGTTTCAAAACATCGGTGCGATATGCGTCGAAGACGATGTCTTGGGACGCCGAGGCGACGGCGACCAGTACCGCCAACGACGCCAAGAGCAAGGGCGTCTGCGTAGGATCGACAAGTGCCATCGCCGCGATGCCGATGGTCAGCGCCAACTGCATCACAATCATCCATCCTCGGCGGCGGCCCAACCACGGCGGAACAAAGCGGTCCATGACGGGCGCCCAGAGAAATTTCAATGTATAGGGCAAGCCGACGAGGGTAAACAAACCGATGGTGCGAAGATCCACATTCACGACCGTGAGCCACGCTTGCAGTGTCCCGGCGGTCAAGGCCAGCGGCAGGCCGGAAGCAAAACCCAGCGGCAACATGACTGCAAGGCGGCGATTCTTCAGATGAGCCCAGGAGTCAGAGAGTGCCATGTCTTCTCACCGCTCCTTCAGGACAGACCGATGCACCGACCACCTGTTCGCGGCCACATTCGGAAAAAGATTGAGGAAGGACAGAATAACGAAGGATCTGATCGTTCTGGACTCAACAGCGTTGGCCGTTGAACGTGCAGGGTTTAAAGCGCGTGATATCGAAATCGATATTTTCTTGGTAGACCTGTTCGTTGCCGTTCACGCCATCCATTTCGGGGTCGTTAAACATGGTGTGGTTCCAATAATACAAGATGGGAAAACGCTCGGTGTAATACACGGGATTACCGTACACACTGCGGGAATAGTCTTGCACCGATCGCGCGGTGACATAATCCACCTCGCCGTTTCCTTTCAGCGAGTACAGCATGTAAAACATGCGCGATTCATGATCGTATTGCTCATCCAATCGAGAATTTTCATCGGGCTCGACCGGCAGCGACTCGCGACTGAACCCGGGCTTCGAAACCATCGGCACGAGCAGGAGGACGATCAGCAGCAGTAAGACGTTTCGTCGCATGGTGGTACCTACAACACATTCGCAGACGATGATCGGATCATATCGGGCTTCCGAAATCCTGTCAATCTGAACGGGGTGTCGTAGCGCATCATCACTCGGTGTGCTATGGAACCGTTGCTTGCGATCATGAGAAAGCGTCTCCTATAATGTGGGCCATGCGCGCGTCACTCCATACCATCGGCTGCCGCTTGAATCAGGCGGAAACCGCCGTGCTGGCGGATCGGCTGAAACACCGCGGCTATAAACTTGTCGAGTACGGTGAGCCGACCGATTTGTTCGTCTTGAATACCTGTTCGGTGACCGATGAGGCGGAGCGCGTCTGCCGATACGAAATCCGCCGCACACTGCGTCATTCCCCGCATGCCTTCGTGGCCGTCACAGGCTGCTATGCGCAAACCGGGGCCCACGCCCTGCGTGAAATTCCCGGCATCGATCTTATTGTCGGCGGCCAGTATAAAATGGATCTCCCGGATTACCTGCCCGCGCGAGAGTTCTTAGCGAAACAGCGTGCCCCTGAATTGCTGCACACACGGACGATCGACCGAGGCGAGTTCGTGATGTCCGGCGTCGGCGATTACACGTCTATCCGCGCCAATCTGAAAATCCAGGACGGCTGCAATTTTATGTGCTCCTTCTGCATCATTCCCTTTGCGCGCGGGCACGAACGCAGCCGCCAGCTCGACGATGTCTTAAGAGAAGCGGAGGCCCTGGTGGCGCGAGGGCATCGTGAGCTGGTCTTAACCGGTGTCAATATTGGACGCTATGAAGATGGGGGGCGGTCCTTGGTCGATCTCATTCATTCGCTGGAACAGATCGCGCGCTTGGATCGCATCCGGATTTCATCCATCGAACCGACCACCGTGACGGATCGCCTGCTCGACTATATGGCAGCCTCCCGCAAGCTGTGCCCCTATCTTCACATCCCGCTGCAGAGCGGAGACAATTCCATTCTCACCGCGATGAATCGTCACTATACAGTGCGCGACTATGCCGACTTGATCGATCGCGTGGTTCGGACCGTACCCGATGTAGGTCTGGGCACCGACCTCTTGGTCGGATTTCCTGGCGAGGATGGGCCGGCGTTTGCTGAAACCAGTGCTGTGGCCAACGATTTGCCGTTCGCCTACTTTCATGTCTTCGGTTTCTCCAAACGGCCGGGAACCGCAGCCGCTCGCATTAAGCCCGCTGTGCCTTCTTCCACGATCAAGGCCAGATGCAAGCAGCTCTCGACCTTGTCTCGCTCTAAACGATTGGCGTTTGCCCAGCAATACACTGGCCGCACCCTGAACGTCCTGTTTGAAGGGCAGGACAAAGGACTGTGGACGGGCCTGACCGACAACTATCTTCGAGTCGGAGTGACCAGCGACGAACAATTAACGAACATCTTGCGCCCCGTCACGCTGACGGGAGCGATGGACGAACTGGCTGTGGGAGCGTGCGCGTGATGAAGTCCGACCTCATCCTTATCGATCGTGCGGCCGCCCGCGCGACGATCTCTGCGTCTTCCGTTTCCGCACCGGCGCCTATGACGCCGCCTTCCGCGCAGCCGTATCGCGTCCATATCGAAACCTTCGGCTGCCAGATGAATGAGTATGATTCTGAACTCGTGCGTTCGCTGCTCCATGCCGCCGGCTTTGCCCTTACCGACGAGAAGGAATGGGCTGATGTCATCCTATTGAACACCTGCGCCATTCGGGAAAATGCGCACAATAAAGTGTACGGACATTTGGCTCGCCTTCAGCCGCTTAAACGCCGGCGCAACCTTGTCGTCGGGGTCCTGGGCTGCATGGCGCAGAACCTGAAAGAAGAATTGATCGAGACGAAATCCATCGTGGATGTGCTGGTCGGTCCCGATGGCTATCGCCGACTTCCCGCTCTGATCTTGCAGGCGATCGAGGCTCAGGAGAACGGGCTCAAGCGGAAGGGCCTCGCCGTCGATCTCTCCGAAGACGAAACGTACGACGATATTCTCCCCGAACGGACGGAAGGCGTGAACGGATGGATTGCCGTCATGCGAGGATGCAATAACTTCTGTACGTTCTGTGTCGTACCGTACACGCGAGGGCGCGAGCGGTCGCGCGATCCACAAGGCATTCTCCGGGAAGTCGAACACCTTGCGGCGCACGGCTACAAACAGATTACGCTGCTGGGACAGAACGTGAATTCCTATCGTTACGAGCAATGGGATTTTGCGCGCTTGATGACGGCGGCAGCGGACATACCTGGAATCGAACGCGTTCGCTTTACGTCCCCACATCCGAAGGATTTTCCGCCCGCCCTGTTGGACGCGGTCGTGAATCATCCCAAAATCTGCAAAACCATTCACCTTCCTTTGCAGTCGGGCAACGATCGCATCCTGGGATTGATGGACCGCACCTATACGCGCGCAGAATATCTGCGCCTGGTCGAGGACATCCGACGACGACGTGCCGACATTGTGTTGACGACCGACATCATTTGCGGTTTCTGCACGGAGTCGGAAGACGACTTCATGGATACGTACCGCTTGGTGGAAGAGGTCGGCTATCACATGGCTTATGTCTTCAAATATTCCGAACGCAAGCATACGATCGCCTCGCGCAAATACCCGGACGACGTTTCCGAGCAACGAAAATAGACCGCGTGAATCGCCTGTCGGACCGGCTGAAAGTCATTTCCCATGAACGCAATCTGGCTGAGATTGGAAAGACCGTCGCCGTGCTGGTCGAAGGCGACGCCAAGAAATCGTCCTCGCAATGGATGGGCAAAACAGACGGCGGCATCACCGTGGTATGGGAGAAATCCGGGATGGCCCTTCAGCCCGGCGACCTGCTTCCCGTGACGATCACGAACGTCTCGGCAACGACTTTGTTCGGCCAGCCCGTTGTGCTGTAACCGGTCGCGTCCTTTCAACCATACTCTCGTCGACCTCGCAATCCTTCATTCAAGACTGGACGAAGGCAATCTCTCGCCGGTACACTCTATGCTTAGGGACAATGCAGGAGGACGTACGATGCCAGTACTTATAATGCGGGCCGTTGTTGTTTTGGTTTTTTTCGTCCCCCACCTGGCCTTCGCTCAATCAGTCGATCCCACTCCTCAACAAATTTATGAACGCCTGGCGCCGACCGTCGTCTTCGTGGCGGCGACCCCTGACCATGGCACGGGCATGGGAGGGACGGGGTCGATCATTCGTTCCGATGGATTGGTTTTGACGAATGCGCATGTCGTGCTGGATGCTACCAATCGTCCCTATTCGCAAATTTTTATTTTCTTGAAGCCGGACCGCGTCACCGGGAATCCCAAAACCGATTTGTCACGCCGGTTCAGTGCCCGCGTACTGGCCGTCAGTGAGCCTTTGGATTTGGCTTTACTGCAAGTTCAACAAGCCCCTTCCCTTCCCACGATTGCCTTTGGAGATCCGGAGGCCGTCCATATCGGCGACCATGTCCTGGCGATCGGCCATCCCGAACAAGGGGGAATGTGGACGTTGACGGCCGGATTAATCAGCGCTGAATTTGAAAATTTCAACGGCACGCCGGGGAAACACGTCTTTCAAACCGATACAGGACTCAATCGCGGCAATTCCGGAGGCCCGCTGTTGGATAGTCGGGGGCAGATGATCGGTATCAATACTGCGATGGCCCGTGTCGCAAAAGATGGGACCCCGATCATGAGTATTAACTTTGCGGTCGAATCTAACGTGGCCCAGCAATGGTTACAGGCGCAGGGCGTCAATTTAGCCACAGCAGCTCGCGCTACTCTCGACACCAAACCTTCCGGCACGCACACACCGTTGAGTCAACCGGCTCCTAACCAAGCAGCCGCTCCCGCCCCGACGCCGGTAAAGCCGGCCGTAGTCACTACACCGCAGATCAAAACAGATCCGCATCCCTACGACATGGATCAAGTCGTACAGAGCCTGCGACAGAAGCAGATGAAAGAGATGGAAGACATTATTTCCGAGAACCGCGAGAAGATGAAAACCTACCGCTAGATGCCGGGGACGGTCGTCTCGGTGCGACCGCATGAGGGCAATCCGGCCGCCGACGTGCTATGATGGGCCGTTCATTGTGGACGGGGGTCAGGATGTTGACGTTCCCGCACACTGGTTTGCCGCTGAAGTTCTGCGCTCTGCTGATCGCCGCTCTCCTCACAGCCATCCTTCCGAACCTTTGTTCTGCCGAACTGCTGACCGTGATGGCCGAAGGCGACTATCGTCTCGGCGATCACGACACGAAGGAAGACGGCACCCGACTGGCTGTCGAGGCCGCCAAACGCCATGCCTTGGAGCAAGTGGCGATGTATGTGGAAAGCGTCACGACCGCTACGGCCCTGGATATCACGCGCGATGAGATTCGAACCTATACGGCCGGCGTCGTGCTTGTCTCCGAGCAAGCGATCAGCACGCGCTTGGAAGGCAATCAGATCTTTATCCATGCCGATCTAACGGTCCAGATCGACCCGGAAGAAGCGGCTCTTGCCGTCATCACGCTTCGCAAAAACGACGACGCTCGCCAGCAGTTGCAGCTTCTGAAAAAAGAGGTGGAAGACCTGCATCAACAGCTTGACATCGCGACCACTCAATTGGCAGCCGCCACGTCTCCGGAACATGTGTCGATGGCCAGTCAGCAGCGCCAGGACCTCCTCAATCGTGTGCAGTCCGATGATGCGCTGGCTCAAGCATGGACGGAATGGGCGTTAGTATCGCCGACGGCGTATCCCTATCCCTGGATCGGCGTCAGTTATGCGCAAGGACTGTGGGCACAAGCCGCCTTTTTATATCCGGCCAATCCGCACCTCGTCGTGTTACAACGCTACCTTCCTGTCGCCGTTCCGTCTCGCCCCGCCCCTGCTGCGACCACGTCGCCAATAACCGCCATGCCACACGCCCGGACCTTCCAATCAACCTCGCCTCGCGTAGCCGCCGGGGGAACTGTGCCTCCTGCTTTTTCAGGCCACTTGCAACCGCGCTATCGGCTGCCCCCGGCTCAATATCACTTCTCTCCCCGCGTGCCTTCGTTTAACTCTCGTCAATCTGCCCCTACTCCGCACTACTCCGCACCTAGGTCGGGCGGCGGCGGGGGAGGTCGTGGACGAGGGGGGCGACGATGAAGCGCGTACTATGCGGATTGACTTGCCTGCTCTCACTCTTTGGGGTGGTGCACGCCGAAGATCGTGCCGACATTCCCGTATCTCACTCCGATCAGTTTCTCATTGGACTCGGACAGGGGGATTTGACAAAAGGCCGTCTCGTCTGTGAGCGGGTGGCGGAGCTCGCAGCTCGCGCCGATCTTGCGAAGCAAATTCGCGTACAGGTCAAAGAAAATATTCACGATCGTGTGCGAGAGCGCACGGGGCGAAGCGTCGAACAGGACATCGAAATTGTACGCGAAGAACAGGTGAGCGAGTTATTACAGCATGTGCGAATCATCGAGCGGCGGATCGATCTCGAGACGGGCATCTGCACGAGTAAGGCTATTATGCAAAAGTAAGGTTAGAACCAGGAAAGAGACGAGGGATTAGGCGGCGGAAGCGAAGGCATGCAAGCGGTTCATCACTTCAGACGAAGGAGTCTCTTCCACCATATGCCCCTCGCACGATTCACAAATCGTATGCGTGACAAGCGCTCTTTCGGAGGAGCTGCTGTCGATGACTCTTCGGCACCAGGCGCATTCCCGTATCATGTGGTAAACGGTACCACTCACCTTGAAATCCCGAAATAAGTCGGCGAGCAATTCATTCGTAAGACAAAGGCCTACTTCAACGTCCTGTCATGATCTGCCCTACTCCCCCCAAGAGTCATTGAAAAGATATTTAAGTTGATAGTACGTTATCCTAGGTACTTTAAAATAGTTTCGTATCGGCGACGCATTAGTGGTCGCAGTGAGTCATGCCTTTATTAAATCGACTATTCGTGATTCGTACCCCTAGGACATCTGTAGCAAGTAATTTTTTGAGGAGGCTATTGCAGTTGGAGGACATTGCTACGAACGCTTGCGGCTTACTGAAAACCCGACCTGGCTAGCTCGGTCGAAACCGGGGCGTATCAGACAAGATCGGACTTAAGAACGATCACGAACCGATGCTACCGACACCTGTCGATTCCAATGAGCAGATCTCGTTGACGGTATCACACGTCGGTTGTAGAGTTGTCACTGAACAGCGGAAGCCCTTTCCCGACAACGGCAAACCCATCGTGAGGTGGGGACGCAAAGCCAAGGATCAGGACAGGTCCTGACAGCCTGGTTACCGAAGGAAGCAGGGTTTCATCCCCCTCACTGGGATGGTGGCTCCCGCCTACACAAGGAGGCCACCATGTTTTCTCCTCGACTCGTCTTCATTCTCATTGTCCTGTCCCATACTTCTTCTTCATTACCGTCCAGCGCAGCTATGTCGGACCTCGTCGCAGAGCGAATGCCTCTCGATATGGCTATCCCGCCGATGATGCTTCTGCTTCCCACTCCGCCTATGGTATCGGCCGGGCATCTTTCGTTAGGCGAACGTCAAGGTCCGATTCAACCGGACCTTGACCGCCGTGGATTCCGTCCCGATGTGCAGGGGGATCAGCTCAGCGTATCGTGCGGAGGGGTAGGAAGAAGCCGTTGTGATAACACGGTCTTCATGGGAAGCGGCGTTCCATTGTTCAAATGGTAATCGCGCTCTCTAGACGTTTCGTCACGGCCACTACGCGACGATGAGTGAGCATGAGAAGCGCTATTCATGCTCGCTCGAATACTTATATTGATCGAAGACGTCATCGACCACCAGTTGCGTCAAGGCATTGCGAGCCGAATCCAACCGCTGCAACATGAGACCTGCCTGGCTCTTATCCATACCGGTAACGGCCGCTTCGGTCTGAACTCCGAAAAGTTTAATCACGGTCACCAGTTTTTGCTCGACATCATCCAGCGTACTGCACAATGCGGCAATACGCTGGGCTACTAGATCTTGAAACGACAGGGCCGTGTAGATTTGAATAAAGCGTGCTTCGTTTTCCATGAAAATATCATGCATTGCCTGCATTGACCGCTCGCCATGCCAGTTTTGCGACAATTCCCTCATGCGCCCTTGCGCATCCTGTAACGCTTCAGTGACATCCATCACTACATGCGTGCCTTCTTCGGTCATGCGCTTGAGATCGGCGAGATATTGTTTGGCCAGCGGCAATTGGGCCGCACTGGCGTTGATCGGCTCCTTTCCTTCACCCAATGTCTTGAGTGCCACCTCTATATTGCGTGCCACTCGATCCAAATTCTTGACTAATTCCTGGTCGTCCATCTGCCCTCCTTCCGATTTCATCGTCATTCTTTCTCGGTTGGAAAGCATCGTGGCTTGACTCCTGCAAGCAATTAACGAGCACCATCGGACATTCTGACTCGTCCCGATCGAATCTATTCAAAACAGACCGTCATGGAAGACGGAAAATTACCCTCGACGGTCAATTGTCCCGTCTGTCCGTCTGCGCGACGCAGGTTGTTCCGATGGAACAGCGCTTGGCACATCATGGGAATCTGAACGCGATTGATGTGTTGTCCAAAACAGGTATGCAGCCCCCAGCCGAAAAGCAGGGAGTGATAAGCAGGACGATCAAGACGAAAGCTGCCAGGGTCATCGAGTACGCGGCCATCATGCATTGCAGACTGCGTCGCGGCAAAGACGTTTGTACCTTTGGGGATGGTGGTCGCTCGACTCGTCCCTTTAGCCAAGACGTAGTCGGCTGCGCAATGACGGAGCAACCCTGGATTCTGCGGCGCGAAGCGCATCGCTTCGAAAATTGCAGCACCGACATGCTGGTTATTGTCGGCTCGAGCCGCCTCGCAGGCTGATGCCAAATCGGCGGGACGCCTCAGCAATTCATCTATTCCCAAGGCCGTTGATTTTGACACGGTTGGAATCCATCCGGTGATTAATCCGATCAGGTTGTTTCGAATGCCCGCATCGTCAAATCCTACCCCCGGAACTCGCTGCATCTGGAGAAGACGATCCATGACATCATCACGAACCTGCCCACCCGACGCGAGTTCGGTCTTACGTTGAGCTATCAGATGATCCAAATAGGAACGCATCTCTTGCCCGGCCGCGAGCGCCATGCGCGTGATGGCGGCATCGTTTTTCACGTTGTTAAAAATATCGTCGAAGAGCAGGTGCGCCCATTCGATGAGCGTCGCCTCGTCGGGACCCGGCACTCCAAGATATTCCGCAATGAGGCGGGCGGGCACGACATCGGTAAAGCTGCTGACGACATCCAATTTGCCCGGCGCCGCGCCGACAATCTGCGTAGCCACGCGGGTGACGATATGGGCCACACGGTCGAGATCCTCTCGTTTGACGGCTAGCCGCAATGCCGACACATCGTGTTCATATTGTAGATTGTTATCCAACCCCAGAATAAAGTCCCCGGTGATGGCCTTCATCTTGGGAGCATACGGCACGTTAAATTCAGCTGGGTGATCCAATATCTCCAGCACATCTTCGAAACGAGTCACCACGGCAAGTCCGCGCGTCACCAGAATGGGCTTTACCTCACGCAAGAGCGCGAAGACCGGCTCTGGATGCTCACGGATGTGCTTCTCCAGCGTGGCAAACGATTCCATAGCGAGGTGGGTCACATCGCCAGCAAGCTTGCTCGCCAACGCTTCAATTTCTTGCAAAAAGTTCATGGATTTCTCCCGTACGATCTGTTGAGATGCGGTGTCGACTGTGGTCTCTGGCGCCATTCCTGTCGCGATCCATTCGAGGGCATTGATGCCCGGCATAAAGAAATAATCGCCGCCCTTGACCGTTACGAAACGCGGCAACGGGGCTAGAAAATATGGAGGACTACCCGGGATCGTCATTTTCCCCGTCCCGCGATGATCGCCGGTAAGCGGATCTTTGTCGGTGCCCAATCCAAAAATATTGCCGTCGTTGATCCATTGGCTTTGGATAAATTCGAATTGACGACTGATGTGGCTGTTCAAAGCGATAAAAATCACACCGCGCCCCTGTCCATCGTCGGCCGCGCCTTCGGGCAGTTCCGTCCCATAGGTCACGCCGCGTCTAATAATCCGGTGGCGATTCGAAATCTTCCCGATCCCATCTTCACGCGGATTGGTCCGCCGGATGTGCGCACTGAACGGGCAACGGTATCCATCCGGATCGCTCCCATAGCGAAAGTCGTTGTTACGATGATTGTCATTTACCAGCTCGGGGTCCATGTGGTCTGGAGAGGACACCAGCGGTGTTCCATCGCGCCAACGGCCGACGAGTTTTGCCGCCAAGAGCTCTTCTCCTCCCGGATACCCCTTTGCCTGATCCCGGAGAAACGTCCTAAACAGGGCGACATGCTCGTGCAATTTGCGAAAGACGAGATAGGTTCCGTTCCGTCCAAGGACATTCGGCGTTGGAGCCTCGGGTAATAATCCTTCATCGTCCGGATAGCCCAAAATGAACTCGCCGGGTTGCAACGCTTTCCAACTACCATCGGCCTGCGGCGTGCCTTCTCCCGGACAGGGTAGAACCCCACTCCCTTCAATCGAAGGCTGAGAAAATCCGTCTCGGTATCCAAAGTGTTCGCCATTTGAAAGCGGATTTCCAAGCTGCTCATAGATGAGTTCTAGACCGCCAATTCGAGCCAGCATTTCGTCAAACCATCGGCGGCGCTCACTCATACATGCCGGCGTGACCGCATAAAGCATCACCAGTAGGTGGACGTCCTTTGTTCCCAATGGACCATCCCAGTGCTCGGGACTGCTTTCTTCCATGTCACCAAGGACGGCTGCGCGGGCCGCCATGCCCTGTTTAAATTCGGGTGGGAACGAAGCAAGTGACACGTCTGGAAGTTGCAAAGCCTGCAGGCCGGGATAAGTCATGGCGACATTAACGGTCGACGCCGGTTTATTTTGCCAAGGTGTCGCGTTTGTCACGTGACCGGAAAATTCTTTCAGCCACTGACGTGCGCGCGCCGCGTCTTGAATTCTAAAAAAGAGATAGGTGACGACCGAAAATCGATAACCGCGTAAAATATTTCCCTGGAGAGTGCTTACATCGATCGTGGACATAGAGATCCTTTTGGTGATGGATATGGATCAGGAGACGGCCTCTTAACCAAAGGCGGCTCGAAAGGCCTGCTGCAACGCGGTTCGATCCAAGCGCTGAGACGCAATCGCGAACTTCGTAAATTCTTCACGCAGCGCGAGACTCTTACGCACAGCGTCGACCGTCGCATCGGGATAGGCGGCAACGAAAAATGTGCAATCGATTTGGTTATGCCGCATATAAACCTGAAAAGCGGCGACATCCCTCACGCCGGGGTAGCCGACGCAGCAGCCCCAAATCGCGTCAGCCTCTTGGGGCATCCGATGGCACAGCAGCTCGAGATAGGCATCGAGGTCTGCGCCGTCGAAGCTGCTTTCAAATAGGACATATTGACATCCCAGGGCGTCCCGCTTTTGAGGCTCCCCCTCGTAGATCAGCTGGGGAATGATCACCCACCGCGCGAGATGGGTGCATCCCGTCCTCTCCAGCGGACTGCCCGAGCCGTAGGGCAAGCTTTCCAAGTATTGCCTCAGCCTCTCCTCACGTCCAGGGATGATGGGCGTAAGCACCGTCAATCCATAGGCCTGACCACTCACGTTCGACACAGCCACCTCCTTGCACCTCCGAAAATATTCAGGCGCCACGCTAAAGAGTGCGCTGCACCTTCGTCAAAAATGCATGATATTTTTTTTGGAACTCGTCTGGCGTTGCGTGCGCCACTTCATCTTTAAAGATTTCAAGCTGGCGCGTCAGTTCCAAGGCCGAGAGAATCACGGTCGTCGAAGAACCGGGATAGGCCGAGTAGTAATGATTCGCAAGAAACTCATTTCGACGAATATAGTCCTTGAACGGCTGCACCGGCATCGGGCCTGGAAATCCGTAGGAACTCCCCCAGATCAGCGACATTTGTCGCGAGACGGTATAGGAAAACGCGTCGATATATTGATCCCACGTACCGTTAAAGTTGCTCGTGAACAGCAGATAGGTGTAGTTGAGACGTTCCTTCAATTGGGGCGGACCGTTGAAAGGAATGCGAGAGACAAGATTCCACCGCGCGAAGTGAATGAATGAAAGCTGACGGAGAGGGCCGGTAATCGATGGAAATTTTTTCGTCAGCCAGAACAAGATCCGAAGCCATATGGACCAATAGGGCTTGATCGGCGACAGGACTGTGATGGCTTGCGCGCGACCTTCGATATTGCTTAGGCGTTGCGCATCGTTACTGCTCGTGCGATAGGCCGACACGTCGGGCTGCGTTATCGTTGACATGTTCGCTCTCCTTGAATCAATACGATCTGGACATGGTGTTCATTTATTCCTGGGCATCTTTCAAACATTCCAAGACAATTAGATAGTGGAAAGGGTGTAGCAAAAGGGATTCCACGAAAAATAAAGCAGACGACACGAAGTATCAAGCTAATTAGAATGAAACAAGAAACGAATGTATCGGAAGCGATACCGTATGGTCAGAACTGGCTAGGGGATATGCTTCAACTTGGAGTCGATGATTGGTTTATCGAGGAGTAAACGGCAACTTTAAATTGAGCCGCAGAATTCAAGGATGCACTTTAAGATATCCTTCGCCTGTGGGGCAGCCTAGGGGACCATGTATGGGCGCGGCTCTGTCAGGGCGCTCTGAGGCTCAGCGGAAATAGACCTTGAGGACGCATCGGCTTTTTTAAAAAAATACGTGGGCGCGATTTGAGCAAGAAGCCACACCCAAAGGGCGCTCAAGGCAAGATTCATGACAATTGACATCCCAGAATAATCGTTTCCGAAGAGTTCACTAAAGAGGAGAAAGAGAAGACCTAAGAAAAGAAATAGGACACCAGACTGTGGGAACGCACCTTTCATGGGTCTTCCCGATCTGCCAGGCAGGTGACCGTGATTTTTCATACTTCACTCACGAGCGAGTAAGAAGATCAGGCATGTAATTGCCTATCAGAAGACACCTTACAATAAGGATTGCTATTTATTTGGTCAACTAAAAACTTGGCTTTGCCAGAACGACGGCGAAAGCGAAGCAGTTGATTCCGGCAAATGTGGTTGCACCTTGAACGTTCCGGAAGCTCCGCGACCATCAGAGGGTTAATATGCCATCTGGAGATATTGGTTAGCTCTCTGAAGATGAATGTTTACTCAAATATCAGAGAAGAATGGTGGGGACCCTAGCATGTGAGCTAGGGTCCCCTTACCGGTTAGGAGCAGAAAGGAGCGGGGGGCCGAACTGAAGGGCTTTTCACCGGCGATGATTGCCGATTTGTCAGAATGGTTGCATCGAGCACTTCACCACACGACAGACATCGCCACCCCGGCAGAGTCAGATACGTTCCATGATGATCATGAAGATCTTGGGCGATCATCACGCCCCGGCAGCGTGGACACGACATATAAAACCTCCTGGATAAATGAAAGGGGTGCATTATCCATGAAGTAAGGACGCTCGGCAAGAATAAAATACAAGTATTTTTGAGAGAAGTACTGCCGACAATGGTGAGGAGAGCTAGAGAGAGATGTGCTTATTGGCAGCCCATTGAGAGGGTGTATGAGGAAGCTGTTTGAGCAATTGGTTCAGGATGTGCTGGGTGGGTGTCCACCGAAAAGCCGCAAAACGTTCGGCTCGATAGAGTTCACCCCAGTCGCTATCCGGAGGCGACTTCATTTCCTTCAGGACGAGCTCCATTTCTTCATGAAGCTTGTATGAATCACGCCGTCCCTCGCTGTTGAAATGGATCAACGGAAACCAGGTGAGCGCGTTGGTAATCATGCGGTCATCATCCAACCAGAGGGTCATCTCCGCAAAGCGCATGACTTTCCCTGCAAATGTCCGCGACTCAGAGGCCCCAGACAAGAGCCGCTGATAGTGGGGCTGTGGAATCCGACTCACTTGATCCCATTCATTCACACAATAAAACCGGCGAACCTCCGTCATGAATTCGCTCCCACTAAGACGGACAACTCATCAGATTCGCTATCGACCTGATTCGTAGCTTCAACTATGTCACGACCATTCGTGTGCGCCATAATGCCCTGATAGATAGCCTGGGCTCCTTCTGACCACGCGGCATCAAAGGGACGTCCGCGGAACGCAGCCTCAGCAGCTTTCTGCTCATCATACGTCAGTGGGTGCATGCGCACAGCTCACCTCCTTGATCGGGGAAATAATTGTAAGAATACGTCTTGCTTTTCATCCTACCGCAGACCTTACGTTTTTCATATGCCCCAATCTACTTATAGGCATTCACAGACTGTCTGTCCAGAGAATTATTCACCGTATAGACGTTCGTTTCTTGCAACGCGGCGGATTGGACGATCATGAACTGCGTACCGTAATATAAGACACATCATCCGATGCAGGGCTTTCAACCACTTTACATGAGGGATACGTGCCAAAAGCTAAACGAGAAAAAAATTGCTACGTGTGTGAAGGGGCCGATCTTATCCGAATGAGCTTTATGACGTGCGCACTATGTGGAAAGCATTTTTGCAGCGCGCACGGCTCCTGGGGAATGGAGCAATGTCATCCCTGTTTGGAAAAAAGCGAAGAAGTATAGCGTCGTCGCGCTGAATGCTGGACGAGATCCTAATACTGAATATCACACCCAAAGAAAGCTGGTCGCAGCAGCGAGCATAAGGGTGGTGAAGACGGCCATACAGGTACGGCTCATGACGTTCGTTCACTCCATCGCTGCGGTTGAAGATAAAGCGACAAGGCAGCAAATAAACACAAGGTGAGGAAAATCGTGACTGCGGCGAACAGCGCTATCGAGCCCTTAATCATATCCATGGACTCAATCCTCTTGAAAGTGCAAGGATCGATCAGCCAGTGAACGTTCCTAGTGTACCCGCCCGCCTACCCTGTCGTCCAGTCCGCGTAAGCTTAAAATGGTGACCAACCACACTTAAGGAGAATATTCGGACATGAAACCGAATTCAATTGGTCTTTAGTCGCAGATAAGGTGAGGCGAGTCTTAGATAATAGAGGACACGATCGTAGAGATGAGCGCTAGATTGAGCAGAATAGCCTTTCTGTTGTAATTCTTGGCAGACGTATGTGCGGAATCGAACCAAGGATTAGGGCCCTAATCGGTTGCGCAGGAAAACTAGCATGAAAACAATTCTTCTTGTCGATGATGAAGCGGATGTCAGGGCAGTCTTGAAAATGCGCCTCGAACGCGCCGGGTATCGTGTGCTGGAAGCCCAGACAGGACTACAAGCTTTAGAAATGACCTATTCAGCAAACCCAGATTTAGTGGTCTTAGACTATACACTGCCATTGATGAGCGGCCTGGAAGTGCTTAAAATGTTTCGCCAAACCCCGGCCACGGCGGACCTTCCCGTGGCTGTTGGTCAGCGGGGTGGACGACGCTTTGATGGAACAATGCATTGATGATCTCAAGGTGTTTGCCTCATTTGCGAAACCATTCAGCCCTGCATTGGTGGTGAAGAAAATTGAGGAAGCATTCGGAGGGCTGGACGATCGGTGATTCTGACGGCGTGATCTCGATGTCCTGCTGAAAAGGATGAGAAGCCTGCGCACCTCGTCATACAGCCCGAGCGGGATCCATTGGTAAACGGATACGAAACGTTGTGCCGACGCCCTCTTCACTTTCGACCGTAATCTCGCCTTTGTGAATCGCAATAGCGTCCTTAATTATTTTCGTGCCTAGTCCGGTTCCCCCCGGTTTCGTGCTGATTGCCCGCGCACTAAAAAGCCGTTCACGAATCACCTTAGGCATACCACGCCCTGTGTCGGCGACAGACACTACAATGCCCTGCCCACTCTCCTCGGCACACCCTGAAACTAAAATACTCCCGCCCTTAGGGACTTCAGGAATTGCATTGATCACGAGATTATAAAATGCGTTGTATAGACGCCGATGATCGGCTTGGATCAGAGGCAAGATTTCAAGCTTCTTCGAACGTAATGCGATCTCTTTGTGGGCTGCGAGGATTTGAAGCGTCTGAAGGACCTCTTCGACCACAGTGGCGACGCGGCAAGGGGCAAACTGTGGTGGAGTTCCAAGACCTTTCACACAGTCCGCGATCTCTTTGAAGCGATCGTGAATGCGCTCGGTGGTCCTCTGGATCATTGCCACAGCCTGGTCGCACAGACGCCGACTCTCCCGGCTCCGTGTGTCTCCAGCGTCGAGCAGCGGATGGATGACCTCATCAAACTCATCCTGAAGAACCGCGGTGCCGGAGACCACGGGTTGTAGGAGATTCTTAAGATCATGTCCGATATCGCCGAGCAGGCGAACCACTTCTCCAAGCTTGGCTTCCTCAAATAGTCGTGCTTGTTGAATGGCAAGCGCCGCGAAGGCCGAGACAATCGTCAAAAGCGCAAGATCGCCTTCGTTTAATGTGCCATTACGTTTGTTCAACACGTTCAACACGCCGATCGGGTCGCCCTTCCATCGTTTGAGCGGAAGACTAATCATGTCTCGTGTGGTATAGCCGGTCGCTTCGTCAATGCCGGCAAAGTGATGGCCGCTCTGTTTTACGTCGGGAGTGAGGGCCGGTTCATTCGTTTGAAATACCCGTCCCGCAACACCTTGATCCCAAGGAATGGCAGTCCCCCTCGGAACCGGACTGACGCCAATCGAGTGGTGAAACACAAGTTGCCTTGTTTCGGGGTCTGCCAGGAGAATCGATCCCGCTTCGGCCGCTACTTCCTCGAGCGCCGTCTGTAGCGTCATTTCAACCAGCTCATCCACCTCCGTGTGCTGGAACAGCGTTTCACTAATTCGTCGCGCAGCTTCGAGCTCTCGATCACGCTGCAGGGCCAGACGGTCGGCCTTTCGACGCCACTGTTTTCGCTGATCTGGAGATAGCGCCCCTGTGCAGGATGGATCCAGTGCCATGTCACTGTCCTTTCATTAAAGGAGAACCGCGTACAGGAGCCGATTCGTAGACGCGCGTGAACTTTTCAAGAAGGTTCTGTCAGGTCTTATCTACAGTGCCCACCTCCGTCATGACCATTTAAAGAAATCTTGGTCAACCTACACTCAATGCAATAATTGATCTTCACTCCATTGTGGACCAAGACTTAGGCAACGAGAACAATTGAGGCGGTGGCAAGTCCGCCACCATACTTTACTTTGCCCGGCCCGTTCTGTACCGGAAGAGATAAGCTCCGTATCTGCGAAGATATACCGGCTCGTAACCGAAAAGCTTCGTACGCCTATATTTTAGGCCTTGCCGATACAAGGGATCAGATACCAGTTCTGCAGCTCATCCTCACTAGGGTCAATTCAATGATAGTGCCACCGGATGCAATAGTTTGCCCACGCTGCCGCGTACCTCAACCGCCTCAGGCCAATTTCTGTAGCGGATGTGGGCGGTTTAGATATAATCCGAGCCGTCCGTCCCGTTATAACCGGAGCTTGTCGAATACCGTAACGGACTGCCTGTGCACTCATTCTTGGCACGGCAGGCCCGTAGACCCGACTCTCCGCGGAGAGAGTACTGCAAATCGCCGTTACAGGAGTATCCAGTGGGTGAGAGCCAAAAACGAGGCAATGCTGACGATGCGAGTGAGGCCTCCGACGAGGATCGTGGACGCGACGGCAGGATCGCACCCCCATCGCTTCATCGCTAGAGGCATGGCGGCGCCCACAACGCTGCTGAGTAGTGTGCTGATGATCATGGCCAACAACATGACGATGGCGAGCGAAGCGGCTCGCGCTTGATGTTGGAGCGAGGCATACACAAACATCGCGAGCGCAGCCGTGGCACCGACCAGTGCACCGTTGACTAAGCCCACACGGGCTTCCTTCACGATCAGGGCTTCCCAGTCTTCATGCTTGAACTCCCCAAGTGTCAGGCCGCGTAGGGCCACTGCCAGAGCTTGCGCTCCCGTGCTGGCAGATTGCCCCACCATGACTGGGACAAACGCCGCAACCGCAAGGAACTGTGCCACGGTATCCTCGTAAAATCCAACGACACCCGCCGCAAAAAAACTGCTGACAAGGTTGAACTGCAACCATGGATGGCGAAGGTGAACGCTGCGCCATGGACCTGTCTGTATGCGTTCTTCGCGATCGATACCCACCATCTTGCTTGGCTGAGCGCTGACCTCAAGCATTTGCTGATGGAACAGCGCATACCCGCGAACAATTCCGACGATCACTCCCCCTTCAGCACACACGGGATACTCAGGGAAATGCCGGGTATGCACGAGAGGGATCACGTCCGTCACCGATTGGGTAGCCTTCAGGAAGAAAGGATGTTCGATCATAATATCTGCAAGCGCTTGAACCGGCTGGGCCAGGAGCAGTTCCCTCATCACCACCACCCCGATCAGGCGACGGTCTGTATCGACTACATAGACATAGGTGATGAATGCTTGACGGACCATGTCCCGCAATTGCTGAACGACTTCGAACACCGTACGGCTCGGCGGAAAGAGGGCAACAGCAGGTTCCATGAGTTCCCCGACCGTCCCTTTTGAATACTCTTGATTGTGAAGCCATTGGCGTCGCTGTTCAGCAGTTGCGGCGGAAAGAATGGCGGAACGGCGTGCGGCCTCGAATCGAGGAAGCAGCGCTATCGCCTTAGCCGGTGGTAACAAACTGAGAACGGCCGCAATCGTGGCTTCCGATTCTTCGCCCATCATCGCTGCGGCTTGTTGAGGCTCCATTCGACTCACTCGAAGTGCCAACGCATTTAGTTGCGACATGGTTTTATCCGTTTTATTTTGGTGGAACGCAGCTTTTTTTGGTGAAGCTTGTCGACATGACGACTATAAACCCAAAACGCATAAAAGTGCAGAATATGGACCACAACGACAGTTACAAAAGAAAGATGTAGTTCAATGGTTAAACTGAGGCCGTCCCAATGATGTAGTTCTTCACAAGCGACGAAAAGGAGTCACGAATCGCCGGACGCTACTTACCCCTGTCAATTTGGATAACACAGGTATCAAAGGATATTTTTATAAAAAAGACCTTCGCAGGGTCCGATCTTCTGAAATAGGGCATCGATGAGCGACCATCGGTGGCAATGGGCATCCGCCTGTTCGGCCCATGAGTCCAACATTAAAGAAATATTGCATATGCCGGACGATTCATGACTGCCATTGTTCCCAAGATCTCATTCAGCTTTGACAAAAAATGTCGCAGTGTGTACAAATTTGGGCTCATGAGCTGGACGCCTCGAAATATCTCATATTTTACTCTTGGCCACAGGCTTCACGATTGTCATTTTTTTCGGATTTGAGTTCTTGGGCACTCGGTTTGCAGTCAGATTAATTACCGCTTGTCATCACGTTTCTTGAGTAAGGAGTATGTATGACGTTGGAAACCCTGATCGCTGCTGGCGTATTTGGTTGGCTTTTGATCGGGATGGTGATGATGGGCCTTGGAATTTGGTAACGGTCAATACCGTCGCAGGGCCGGGAACGGGAGACCCCATAACAGTGCCCGAGCAGCCGCCCAAATCAATTCGAATGTGGCATTGAGGTCCGGTGCCGATTTCGCCAAGAGTTTGACGACGCGGCCTCGCACCGCTGGCTCCGACACTCCTCCCAAGACCCGGCCCTGCCGATCTTCCAAGATCGGCATAATCTTCTCCTCTAGCCGCTTCCAGACTTCCTCTTCCACCGTTTCATCAAGATAAATAGCGATGCCACATAATCCCAACCTTTTGCGAGCCCAACCCCATCCATCAGGCCCTCGGTGGAGAGACTGTACCGTTCTACCACCGAAGCTCCTGATGAGGCCGACACCCTGATCTCAATGTCCAAAGTCGTCCACCTCCATCGTTCCCCGCTCGCAATGCGTCCCGCCGCCAGGGCATCCCATAAGATGAGCGTGCCACTAGACTCCAAGACGACATAAAGCGTTTGATTAAACCGTGATCCCGCGAAAGGAATAGTCAACTCTGGCACCCATTCGAGAATAGCACCCGCTCCAACCGTCAGCTGAACCTCTTGTCGAGATGACGCTGCAACGGATCGATAAATGCGATTTGCAGAGGGCGTCGAGAAAAGCACGTGCGATTCCGGCCCGAGGGAGGCACGAAGAGCAAGATGATCGCCCCCGACCAGCCCACCTGACGGGTTTACCAGGAGTGTATAAGCGGCGCCCGTTTCATCAAGCGCAATCGGTGGAAAGAAATGCCAGGGGCTTCGGCAGGCGTAATGCGTAAGAACGGTTCTAGAATCCTGCCGGATATAATTTAAGACCAATTCACCTGTCCGTCCAATCCGAGTGAAATTGGTACCTGTATCAGGCTCCACGGATTCGATCACAAGTGACCGCAGTCAACCGGTTCGAGAAGGCAAGAATTGCTGAACCCATTTGACGACGTCGACGAGGCCAACACCTGTCAGCAGGTTGGTGAAGATAAATGGACCTTCACCACGCATCCGCTTGCTGTCCCGCTCCATTACTGAAAGGTCGGCGCCGACGTGCGGGGCCAGATCGATTTTATTAATAACGAGCAGATCGGATCTCGTGATACCTGGACCCCCTTTCCGGGGGATCTTGTCCCCGGCTGCCACGTCGATCACATAGATTACATGATCGGCCAGCTCAGGGCGTGAGATTCGGACTCAACTGGTTGGAAATTACATCGAAGATGCGGAACTGATTGATCCGGTTGGAAGGACTATTGAAGTTCTGTGTGTGGGAGGCGGCCCCATATCCACAGCAGTGAAGAGCCGTAGACGCTCCGAAAGGAGGTTTTTGAGACCTTGGACTTTTTCATTTACAATGTTTGCGAGCCGGTTTGCCACAAAAGATAAGGGGATACAATTTCAGCGATAAGAGCTGTACCTCTTTACAGTCCCCGCAACAACGACGCCATGTAACTGATAGAAACCGGCGTTTCGCATGATCCAGGCTATCATTGTTACCTCAGAGGCTAGAAAGCGCTCCTTCCTCAACTGTCCGGCGACATAAATAAGCAGTTTCTCTTGTTCCGCGGCGTCAGATGCATTCTTTAATTTCTACTTCACTAGGACGGACAAGAAGCGGATTCCATAGGGTGGGGGCGAATTGAATTTCGTGCGCACGTCGAACGAGCACATTCCTATCGTGCGCGTTCTATGAGTACTCTTAACCCATTCCCCTGCCCTCACGATGGGCAAAAGATTCCTTCTCGATGGGATTTGGCGGGGAGCGGGGCAACTGGACGCATCGAGCGAACACAGCTTCATCGTATACGCTCTGCGACCAACTGACCCCGCTCCCGCCATCCCATCTCCGAAAATCCCTACACCACTAAATGCCGCTTGACCTGCTCCGCGCTCAACTCACTCGTCTTGCCCATCGCCACTACCGTTCCTTTGGCCATAATGACGTACGAATCAGCAAGCCGCGCGGCAAAGTGCAACCCTTGTTCGACCAACAAGATGGCAAAGCGGCGGGTGTTCTTGAAACCGATGATCACATCTTCAATCTGATCGATGATGGACGGCTGAATACCTTCCGTCGGTTCATCCAACAACAGGACTTTAGGCTTCGACAACAATGCCCGGCCAATCGCCAATTGCTGTTGCTCTCCTCCGCTCAACACGCCACCCGGCCGCTCCAGAATTTGGGTCAGCTTGGGAAACAGCGTGAAGACCTCCTCGAGAGCCGACTTCTCGGAAACCCCGTCATTGGCTCGTCGAGTCCAATATCCGAGCTGCAAATTTTCACGCACCGTCAGATGGGGGAGAATTTCGCGTCCCTGAGGAACGTAGGCAAGGCCCCGTTTGGCGCGTCGATCGGTCGGCTCATTCCCAATCTCGATTCCGTCGAACTTCACCCGACCGCTCCGAGCAGGCAACAGTCCCATAATCGCTTTTAAGGTTGTCGTTTTCCCCACGCCGTTTCGGCCCATCAGGCACGCCACCTGCCCCGGCTCCACGGCAAACGACACATTCCGCAGAATGTGGCTCTCACCATAGTAGACATTGATGTCGGCTAGCTCAAGCATGAGCCACCTTCGCTCTCCCCAAATAAATCTCCACCACGCGTGGGTCGGCCTGGACCTTTTCAACGGGTCCCTCGCAAATCACGGTGCCTTCGTGCAGGACCGTCACGGTGCGCGCGATTTGCCGAACGAATTCCATGTCGTGTTCGATCACGACGATCGCGTGTTTTTCCGCTAACGATTGCAAGAGGACACCGGTCTGTTCGGTTTCACGATCGGTCATCCCCGCCACCGGTTCATCCACGAGCAGCAAAGAAGGATCTTGAAGAATCACCATGCCGATTTCGAGCCACTGCTTTTCACCGTGCGATAACGAACCGGCCCGTACCAGAGCCTTGTCTTTCAATCCGATCGTTTCGAGAGTCTCGGCAATCTGTTTTCGCTCTTCTGTAGTGGAGACACCAAGAAGCGTCGCGACGACGCCTTTACTGGGCCGCCGAAGCGACAGGTCCAGATTTTCCCACACGGTCAGATTACCGTAGATCGACGGCGCTTGAAATTTTCTGCCGATGCCGAGGGTGGCGATTTCGTGTTCCCGAAGTCCGATGAGGTCAGTATCTTTTCCGAAGATCACCCGCCCCGCAGCCGGCTTGGTCTTCCCGGAGATCACGTCCAGCAACGTCGTCTTGCCGGCGCCGTTCGGACCGATCACCACCCGCAGTTCCTGATAGTTCATGATGAAGTTCAGGTTGTTGAGCGCCTTAAAGCCATCGTAATCGACGGTCACTCCCTCCAAATATATGATCGAACCACGATCCACAGAACGCACCCTCAGTCTTAGCCTTTGACCGCCGCTTCAGCACGAACGACCGGTTTTCTGAATCCGCGCCAACTTTGACGTAGCCGTTGCCCCAGTCCGACCAAACCATCCGGGAAAAGCAGCACCACGGCAATGAACAGCCCTCCCAAGAAGAAGGGCCACAGCGTGGGAAAATGATTGGTCAAAATACTGCGCCCGAAGTTCACTGCGACCGCACCTAGGATCGCCCCAGCTAGCGTGGCCCGTCCGCCCACCGCGACCCAGATGACCATTTCTAAAGACGGCAGCACACCGATTTGCGCCGGCGTAATGATGCCTACTTGCGGCACGTATAACATCCCGGCCAAACCGGCCAACGCGGCGGACACGACAAACACAAACAATTTATAGTTGGCCGGCGAGTACCCGGAGAAGAGTACACGCTGTTCGCTATCACGAATCGCGATCAAGACCCGTCCCGCACGCGAATTGATAATCCAGCGACATAGGATATACGCGCCGCCCAGGCACAGGACCGTCAGAATATAGAGGCTTCGTTGTGTGCCGGGGTCGCTGAGTCTGAAGCCAAGCAGCGTTTTAAAATCGGTCAACCCATTCGTGCCGCCGAGATTTGTTTCGTTTCGATTGAAGACGAGCCAGGCCGACAGGGCAAGCGCCTGCGTGATAATCGCGAAGTAGACGCCGCGGATTCGACTACGGAATGCCAAAAATCCGAACAGAAGCGCAAAGACTGTCGGCACGAGAATGGCCCCGAGCACCGCGACCGGAAAACTCGAGAACGGTTTCCAAAAGAACGGCAGCTCTTTGACTTGATTCCAAACCATAAAATCAGGAAGCGCGCTGCCGTACACGCTTTCCGATCCGATCGACAGCATGAGATGCATGCCAATGCAGTACGCGCCCAATCCGAAAAATACGCCGTGGCCCAAACTCAAAATACCCGTATAGCCCCAGATGAGATCGAGACCGAGCGCGAGAATCGCGAAGGCAAGGAATTTACCGAAGCGGTTCAAACTAAAATCAGAGATGTAGAACCAGGAATCTTCCGGCGGCAGGACGTTCAGAAGGGGAAGACCGATTAAGAGCACGACGCCAGTAATCCAGAAGAAGAGACTATCGCTCCAATTCTTATCCACACCTTTTTCTTTTATCGCTTTCATAATCGTCATCTATCAGGCCTGCTCAAATAGTCTCCAACGAGGCCACAGTGAGTATCGACGCCGAGGCGTACTGATAAGTACGTTGAGGCGTGGATACGACCGAGAACGAAGTTGGGGGCTATTTTCAGCAGTGCCTAAGCATCCGCGTTTCGGCCCTTCATAGCAAACAACCCCGCGGGTCTCCACTGCAGAAATAAAATCACGAAGACGAGAATAAGCACCTTTCCATAGACGGCGCCGAAACTGGGCTCCAACAATTTATTTAGGCTGCCGATCCCCATTGCGGCTACGATCGTGCCGGCAAGCTTTCCCACGCCGCCGGCCACAACGACCATAAAGGAATCCACAATGTAATTCTGGCCGAGCCCCGGCTCTACATTGCCGACGAGGGTCAACGCGCATCCTGCGATACCCGCCAGACCCGATCCGAAGGCAAACGTATAGGCATCCACGCGCCGCGTCGGGATACCCAGGCATGCGCTCATGTTGCGATTTTGGGTGACCGCACGCACGCGAAGACCCAATCCCGATCGAAACAGCAACAGATAGATTCCAACGACGCACAAGACCGACAGCAGAATGATAAAGAGTCGGTTGTACGGAAGGTACACCCCCACCATTGCTTGAAACCCGCCGCGTAACCAGTTGGGCGCGGCGACAGACGTGAGATCGCCAAAATATACGCGCGCGCCTTGGATCATCACGAGACTGACGCCCCAGGTAGCCAACATCGTTTCCAACGGCCGTCCATATAAAAATCGAATCACAGTCGCCTCCAGTGCCAGCCCACATAAGCCGGCGGCGAGGAAGGACAGGGGTAGTGCGAAGAGAAAGTAATAATCGAAGAGTTCAGGGGACACGTAGCCTTTAAAAAGTTCCTGGGCCACATACGTGGCGTAAGCGCCCACCATCATCAATTCTCCGTGCGCCATGTTAATGACGCCCATCAGGCCGAAAACAATGGCGAGCCCGAGCGACATCATCAAAAGAATCGAGCTCAAGCTGATGCCGCGGAAAATCGTCTCGAAGCCATTCGCCCAACTGGCCCACGTTTCGATTCGTCCAATCGCCTCCCGGGAAGCGCGAGCCACTCCTTCCGATGAAGCGGCCGTCAGTTCCTTCAAGTGCGGCACGGCATTCTGACTATGCAACGCTCCCAACTTGGTGGCGGCCGTTGCTTGGATCTCCGGGTCGGATGAGGACAGCCTAATGAGTTGAATCGATTCCTCCAACGTGTAACGAACCCACCGATCGGGCTCCTGCTGAAGCGCCGCTTGCATCCATGGTAATGAGGCCGGCCTGCCGAGCGATCCTAAATCCGTAGCCGCCGATCGCCGGTCATTAGAGTCCGGACTTGCCAGCTTCGCCTTGTTCTTCAGCAAATCGATCACCGGCTTGATAGCCATCCTCACGCTTCGATCTGCCGTGGCGCGTACTTCCTCTAACTTTGGAAGAAGGGCGGGATCGCCGCCGGCTATCAACGCATTCACGGCCGCCTCTTGTACGGCCGCATCCTCGCTGGAAAGGTCTTTCAATGCGCCCTCGACTTCCAAGGTCATCGCGCTGAGCTCTTCGGCTGCGCTGAACTCGCCTCTTCCGCAGATCGCGACCCATGCGATCATCACCAGGCACACCACTCGTTTCATAGGGCAGGTCTCATGTGATGGAGGTCTTAAGACAAAATTATGGGCACGGCGGTGTTCAGCCGTGCCCATGATTAGCGCCGAATAGGCTAAGCCTTTTTCTGATAGGTTCCTTGATGACTGGTCCAGTCGCACCCTTTTTCCGGATTCGTATATTCACTCCAGGGTTCCGGCTTGACCAATCCTTGCGAACGCCAGACCGTCTTGAATTGGCCGTCCTTCAAGATCTCTCCAATCAAGACCGGCTTGTGCGTATGCTGATTACCTTCGTCCATCTTGATTTCTCCACCCGGGGCAAGGAACTTTTGCCCGTAGACGGCTTTCCGCACGGCGTCGACGTCCGTCTTGCCGGCCTTCTCGACCGCTTGTTTCCATACATGCACGCCGAAATAAGCGGCCTCGATGGGATCGTCCGTCACCCGCTTCTCGCCGTCGGGCAAATTATTCTTTTTGCAGTAGGCTTTGAAGTCGGCGACAAACTTTTTGTTCTGCGCCGTATCGACGCTTTGATAATAGTTCCATGCGGCCAGATGTCCAACCAGTGGGTTGGTGTCCATCCCACGCAACTCGTCTTCCGCCACGCTAAAGGCCATGATGGGAGCGTCTTCCGCACGCAGCCCCTGGTTGGCGAACTCTTTGTAGAACGGGACGTTGCTGTCCCCGTTAATCGTGCTGATGACGCATGCGCCGCCACCCGCTGAAAACTTCTTAATCTTCCCGACGATCGTTTGATAATCTTGATGGTGGAAAGGCGTGTACTCCTCCATGATGTTCGCTTCGGGAACCTTTTTAGCAAGCAACATCGCGCGAAGAATCTTGTTCGTCGTTTTGGGATACACGTAATCCGTTCCCAAAAGATAAAACTTCTTATAGCCTCCGCCTTCCTTGCTCATGAGATATTCGACGGCGGGCACCGCCTGCTGATTGACGGCCGCACCCGTATAGAACACATTGTGCGAACATTCTTCGCCTTCGTACTGCACGGGATAAAAGAGAAGCCCATTATTCTTTTCGAACACCGGCAAGACGGACTTACGGCTCACCGAGGTCCAGCAGCCGAAGACGACCGACACCTTGTCCTGCAGTAACAATTGTTTGGATTTTTCGGCAAACAGATCCCAGTTGGAGGCGGGGTCGACGACCACCGGCTGGATCCTCCGTCCCAGCACACCGCCCTTTGCATTGATCTCCTCGACCGCCATCAACACGACATCCCGAAGCGACACCTCACTGATGGCCATCGTACCGCTCAATGAATGAAGCACGCCAACCTTGATCGGTTCTTTGTCGGCGGCATACGAGAGCGCCCAGTTACCGAGATTACCCAGCAGAGCCGCGGCCCCCACACCATAGGCTATTTTCTTACTGCTGGATAGAAATTCACGTCGTGATTGATTACTGCTATTGTCATCTGTCTTTTCATCGTTCGTTGATGTCAATTTCATCGCTGAGCACCTTTCTTCAATGGTGATGGGCAAGATGCGTAAAATGATCTTCCGGCGAGGCCGCAGGGAAAAAACACCCGGAGGCGTACCCTCTGGGGTACGTTGAGGATTTTTTCGACCCGAGAACGAAGCGGGAAGTCATTTTCAGCATCTTGGCTAGAAGTTGTACCAGAAGGACAGCATGTAATTGTCACCCTGGTTATGCTGACCCGACGCCCATTCCGTCATCAGGTGATTCCATTCAAAGCCGGTATAGAAATCGGCCCAGATCGGATGGATCACCGTGGCATAGGTGCGATGGTTGAGCAGGTACTGGATGTTCGACCCAGGAATATTGATAGCTTGACTGCCCTTCAAATCGGAATTGAGTGGATTATCCCATCCATAGCCGCCCAAGAACGTGAAGTCCTTCGAGGCGGCCCAACTCAATTGGGCCCAGCCGACAAAAGATCGAATCGGATTGCCGTTGACCAGATTCAGTTCTTGATTGAACCGGAACCATTCCACGCCGAGCGCCTGGCCATAGGCGATTTCGCCGGAGAACTTCAGATTGTCCCTGAGGGGCACGACCAACTCGCCGCCGACGACATACGAATTGATATCACGGCCGGATTGAAACAATGGATTTCCCGGCGCCGGGGCCGAGCGGTAGTACCGATAGGCGGCATTGACTGCAGCCACCATACCCTGCGCAGTTCCCGATCCGGACCATGCCAACCGCGATCCATAGTACGGATTTTGATCTGGGTCATTGAACGCGTTGATCGTAGCTTGATTCCCGCCAATCGCTCCGTTAGCAGGTGGAGTGATCGGTCGCACCTGCGTCTGACCGCAGCACTGCGTCAGTCCGCGCTCGAACCGCATGACCGTCACCAGGCCTTGTAGGTTCTCGGTGAAATCGTGACGCAACGTAATTTGCGGAAGACGTTGCCACAAGTTACCGTTGTAGCCCATGATGGAGAAATCGATCAGGTCTGGATGGAGTGCCATCACCGGCGTCCAGTCCTGCCCGACAGTCAGGCTCGTCCGACCGGTCGTGTAGCGTGCGTTGGCTAAACGTAGACGCGGTGGCAGATTCCCCGCATTGTCCGTTTGCCCGTAGAAATCGATTTCGACGACGCCAGCCAGCGTGTGGACGCCGTCGGTGCGTTCCGCGCGAAGGCCGAAGACGCTGTAACGCGGATTTAATGTCGTGGAGCTGTTGCTCGATGTACCCGCCGCCGTGGCATACCCGTTGAACTGCCCGGGGTCTAAGGGATTGGTCATTCGATTGCTGTAAATAGCATCGAGTTCGATGCGGCCGTATGGTGTGATACTTCCCTTGCTGCCGTCCGTAAAAATCGGAGCAAGACACCCGGCACAAAGATGCGCGACGGGTTTTTCCTGCTCTCGCGTGATACGTCCCGCTCCGGCGGTTTCCCCTGCCGGCGTGGTAATTACTGCTCTGGTGGCTTCCTCCGCCGGGGTGGTAATTCCTGCTCCGGGGGCTGCCCTCTTCGGCGTGGTATTTCCTGCTCCGGGGGCTTCCCCCGCAGGCTCTTCTGCGAATGCAAATGGGACGGCGGTCCACACCGCTATAACGAGCCATCCAACGACGAACAAGAAAGCGCGTCGTCTGTTCCTCCATACGTTCATTGTTGATGTCCTCCCTGTGCCGATCATAAATGCACCACGGACCGAGAGTGAGGCCAAAAAAAAACGCCCCTCCGGTCCACTCATGAACCAAAAGGACGTCATTGTCCTGGAAAACTTATCTACCATACCGGAAGAGCGAGGACGCCATTGTCCAACCTCATCACTTTGGTATAGGCGGTGTACTTATAGTATGTTGACTATACAAATGTCAAGATGACCTGGCACGCATATTTCCTTCCGAGAAACTGGTATTTTGGCCCGGTGAATACTAAACGAATGTGGACTATCCTCCTGCCTCAGATTTGTTGCTTGTGATACACTCACATCCCATCGCACGATGGAGTCCCACATGTCGCTGTCTAAATTCCCAGCCCACCTTGTTGTCACGTTGATGCTGGTGTCTTCTTGCTCGTCGGCACCGCGTCCCGATGTCATTCTTCACGAAGGACCGGAGGGCGGCGTGTATCTAGAACGCCTCGCCGATCGGAATGTGCAGGCCGCGCATCCTATTAAATTAGATCAGCTCCTCGTCACGCGGGTCCTGGGCGGCATTCAGGTCGGCAATCCCAAGACAACGGTGCAAACGTTCTTCGCCTCGAATTCGAAACCCGAACGCGTTTTTTCAGAAGCGGAGCTTGCCTTTCTCGCTCCACTGATCTCGGCGGCGCTCTTGCAGGCTACGCCGGAGCAGCAAGTACGTTTTCGAATCGCCACACGCATCAGCCCCATTTCTTCGATGCCGGGTGGTGGCGCGGGCGTCGGCTCTTCCGCTCCAACGATCGCAACTCCGCAAACGGAAGTCACCGCCGGCACGCTGTACGCGCATGGTCTCTCCTTGCATGTCACGCTCAGCGAGTATCGGCACAGAGCAGTGAAACCGGATACGATTAGCGGTCCCAATCGGTACTACCCCGATACGACCGGCCTCAAAGACCGGGAAGTTCAGTTTACGCCGGAATCGGCACTGCGCTCGGACAGCTATAAACAATCCGATGGAGGGAGTCTCGTCATCGACTACGACTCGCTGTCGAAGCGACCGTTCTCGAATGTTGCCGCCACTACACCCGCGCTCCCTGCCCCATCTCCCCTCGTTTCTACGCCCACGCTCAAAGACATTTCAGTCGAAGCGGAAGAACTTCTCTCCCTGCCGGCTCCCGTATCTTCAGAGGCGGTAAAGTCGAATCGAAAGCCTGCGGCTCAATCCGATGAGTTGCAGATGTTGAAAGACTTGGTGATCAGAAAAGACCTGGAGCTGGAAACGATGAAGAAGGAACTCCGCACACTCCGACGTCAGCTCGACGAACGGGATGTCCAGTTGGATGCGCTGAAGAAAAAAGCGAAGCCGGCGACGAAATCACCGCCGGCCCTGCCCTAACAATCCAGCGATTCCCTGATCTTTCGACTTCGCAAGGAATCCGTTCACGAAGCTTCCACTAATTCTCGATTCAACAGCACGACACTGCTCGATAACGGTTCTCTAAAATTCATTCGGCAATAGCAGGCGTACGTGACGTAGGTATCTTGCAGGCAGTAGTCGGCGATATCTTTGCCGAGGCCTTTTGCCCACATCTCGGCCACCTGTTTGCCGCTACCGGATTTGGTTTCAACATTCAGCGCGCGAGCCAGCACGTCGAGTTTAACCCAGCCGCGCGTCTCCCAATTGCCCCAAATCGCCATCGTGTCGTAGACCGGCTCCATCCTGAATTTCGCGAGCGGCACATCCCACGTCGGCTTGACCTGCTGAATGATCGATCGCTTTTTGATAAAGGGCAAATCGAAGCCGAGGCCATTATGCGTGATCATGAGCGAGGGCCTGAGCTGCGCGATCTTCGCCCAAAATTGCCGGAGTACTTCTTTTTCATTCTGGCCATACCAGGACATCGCGCCGTGTGGTTCAAGCGCATCCGACAAGACGATCATGCCGATGCAGACGATGCGGCTATACGTGCCGTCGAAGGAAGACTTCTCATAAAGTTCGTCTTCGCTTTTCCGACGCTGTTCGGCCTCCGACGCCGTGAAGAGATCCTCCGCATTTTCGAGGCAATTGACATCCACGAGAGGAAGGCACCCCGCTACTCGCGCCCATTCTTCACGCGGCGATTGGACCGTTTCGATGTCGAGCACAATCTTCATGATGTCATTCCGCTGGCTTTCTGTTTCGCGTATTGTTGCACGAGCAGGATCACCGGCTGATCGGCAGGGGGAAATGTATAGCGCGCCAGATCCTCAGCCGACACCCACCTCCAGTCATCGCAATCGAGCGCTTGGGGTGAACCACCCCGGATACTGCATAAAAAGAAATGCAGCTCCACGGACTTGTCCGGGTAGTCATGAGTAATGACATGAAACGGAGTGGGCGGTGTAATACAAATGTCGAGCTCTTCCTTTAATTCCCGCGCAAGACATTCTTCAAGAGATTCACCTGGTTCTCGCTTACCGCCCGGAAATTCCCAAAACCCTTCCAAGTGCACACCGGCTTTTCGTTTCGTAATCAGATAGCCATCGCCCTGTTGGATCAATCCCGCAGCCACTTGGATCCGAGGCTTCTCCGTCATACACCGTTGCTCGTACCGTCGAAGCGAGGGGCTCGCCGACTTCAGATGCGCTTAACGTTTGGGCTCGAAAGGATAGGTCTTGCAAAAACTCTTCATCGGGCACAGTAGGCAATAGGGGTCGCGCGCATTGCAGACCATAGCCCCGAAGTCCATCAACGCTTGATTGAAATCGTACCCCTTCCCTTTGGGGATGAGCGCTTCGGATAATTGCCATAACGTATTCTTCAGAGTTTTGGGGTCGCCGGCGCCGAGAAAAATTCGGTACAGCACACGCATAACGTTCGTATCGAGGATCGGCGCATCCTCGTTGAACGCAAACGATCGAATCGCGCCGGCCGTGTACCGTCCAATACCCTTGAATGAGAGCAGTTCCTCCGGCGCTTTCGGCAGAGTGCCTCCATAGCGAGCCATTGTCTCGCATGCAATGCTGTGCAATCGCAATGGCCGAATGTTATAGCCAAGCGGATACCAGGTTTTTTTCACATCCTCCGTGAGCGCCTCCGCCAGATGCTGAAAACTGGGGTAGCGTTCGAGAAATTCGTGATACTTGGGGATCACCCGATCTACCTGGGTTTGTTGCAGCATCACCTCCGAAACCAAAATTTTGTATGGGTCGAATGTCTTACGCCACGGCAGATCGCGCCCGTACCGGCGATACCATGTTAATAAGCGCGCCTGGAAACGGCGTTTCGCTTTCATATCGATGTCGATGGACTGGCGAATGCGTGTAGTGCGGCGCTTGGTGCGGGGCGGTGAAGGCACAGTCGTAACAACGCGGCGTGGCATGGCGTAAATGGGGCCATTGTAGGGGCGAGGGCATACAAAAGCAATCCGTTGACCGACTGTCGCGACCTACGCCGGCCGGTATGATCCATGGGAGCGGTACTCCCTATGCCGAAGTCAATATCTATTCCGACCGATCAGGATGAAGCCACGCTGACGATCGGCGATCGGTCCGTTCATCTCACCAATTTGCAAAAACTTTTTTGGGCCCATCAGCGCATTACCAAACGGGATCTCCTGCAATATTATCTCGATGTCTCGAAATTCCTTCTTCCCCATCTGCTCGACCGCCCGATGGTCATGAAACGCTATCCCAATGGAGCCGACGGCGAGTTCTTTTTTATGAAGCGAGCGCCATCCTCGCGTCCCGAATGGATCAAGATCTGTTCGATTCCCCACCGGCGGGGCAACATCATTGACTTCGTGTTGGTTCAGAATCTTCCGGCCCTGCTTTGGGTCGTCAATTTAGGCTGCATCGATCTGAATCCTTGGTACGGCCGTTGCGACGATTATGACCGGCCGGACTTTCTTCACTTCGATCTCGATCCGGGCCCTGGTGCGGACTTCCAACGTGTGTGCGATGTCGCCATGAAATTACGGGACCTGCTCGACGAACTTCACATGCCCACGTACGCGAAAACAACGGGCTCCAAAGGGCTTCATCTGTATGTGCCGATCGTCCGTGAACCGTTACAAAAGGAAGTGTGGACCGTCGCTAAAGAAATCGCTCAGGCAATGGAGACTCGCTATCCCAAATTGGTGACGGCGGAATACCGGATCGCCAACCGACCGTATGGACGGGTGCTGGTCGATTACAATCAAAATGCCTGGGGACGCACGCTCGCTTCGATCTATTCGGTCCGTCCGAAGCCGCTCGCCACGGTGTCGATGCCCGTCGTGTGGGAGAACATTGAACACGGCATCCAACTCGCCGACTATCGGATCGACAATGTGCCCTCCCTCTTGCGAAGCAGCGGCGACTTGTGGAAACCGCTGCTCGGTAAAAAGCGATTCGACCTTTACACGCTCGCCAAGGCGCACGAGGCATAATGTTGCCACGCCGTTCTTCGGTCACGGCCGCCGAGAAATTAGAGAAAGCCGCTTTTCCCGATCTCGGCCTTTCCTTGCCTATTCCGTATCCGCCCATGGAAGCGACGCGGGCAGATCAACTTCCGGCCGGTGATGACTGGCAATTCGAACCCAAGTGGGATGGCTTCCGGTGCCTGGCTTTTCGCAATGGCCACGACGTGGTATTGCAATCGAAAGCCGGACAGCCGCTCACACGTTATTTCCCGGAATTGGTGGAGGCATTTCAAGCGCTTCCTCATCGCGCCTTTGTCCTGGACGGCGAGATCGTCGTGACGCGGGAGGGACAGCTATCCTTCGACGATCTGTTGCAGCGGATTCATCCCGCGGCGTCGCGGATCGCCAAACTTGCCCACGAGACGCCAGCTACGTTCACGGCTTTCGACCTGCTCGCGGATTCCGCAAAGAAGTCCAATCTGGTCAATCAACCTCTCATGGAACGCCGCACGCAACTGGAAGACTTCTTTGCTTCCCTTCCGAACCATCCATCGATTCAATTATCACCGGCGACTCGGGATCGGGCGATTGCATTACGTTGGTTTGACGATCTCGGTCGCTATGGACTCGACGGAGTGATGGCCAAAAAGGTTATGGAACCCTACCACGCCGGTGACCGCGCCGCGATGGTTAAGGTCAAGCGCCTGAAGTCCGCCGATTGCGTCATCGGCGGATTTCGTTATGCCTCAAAGAACGCTCATGTCATAGGATCGCTGCTGTTGGGACTGTATGACTCGGACGGTCTGTTGCATTTTGTCGGGTTCACATCCTCCTTTGCGAAAGATGAACGTGTGGCGTTGAAAAAGGTCGTGGAACCGTTGAGAGGAGGCGGCGGTTTTAGTGGAAAGTCGCCCGGCGGCCCGACGCGATGGTCGAAACGGCAAAGCGACGACTGGGAAAAACTCGATCCCGTCTTGGTGTGTGAAGTACGGTACGACTATTATTCGCAAGGCCGCTTTCGTCATGGAACGAAATTTTTACGCTGGCGCCCGGACAAGCAGCCACGTCAATGTACGTTCGATCAAGTGCAAGGAGAGCCGGCCAGTTCAGTCGGCGTGATGAAGGCGTTTGAGACCGCGAGAAAGGCGTAGTTCGGCTCTAGACCTACAGGCAGGTTTGGTTGCGGCCCTGCTTTTTCGCTTTATAGAGATTGCGGTCCGCGCCGATCAGCGCAAGATCCAATCCGCCGGGCTCTTTTCCGTTCGGATCGAACGTAGTGCCCCCGATACTGATCGTCACCTGAATGGAAGTCGATGTGCCCTCGATGGCCATCGACGATGCGCCGACGGCGTGACGAATGCGTTCCCCAATGGCCTGCACATCCATCATCGGCGGATACAACAAGAGAATAAACTCTTCGCCGCCCCATCGGCCCAGCAGATCGCCGGGCCGCGTTTGTTGGCGCAACACTCCCGCCACGTGGCGGAGCACCTGATCTCCCACGGCATGTCCGAAGCGATCATTCACCTCTTTGAAATGATCGATATCCAGAAGCAGGACTTCGACGAGCTCGCGATTTTGAATGGCCCGCCACCAGATACGCTCTGCTAGTTCCGTCCAGCCGCGTCTATTCAGTAACTCAGTCAAGGGATCGATGGTGGCCTGATGTTCGAAAAGCTCCTTCAGCCTGCGCGATTCCTCTTCACGCCGTTTACTTTCGGTCACGTCGATAATCGACTCCACCGCCAAGAATGTTTGCCCGCGCCGAATCGGCGCCCATTGGATCAAGAGCCATCGGCCGTCCGCGAGCGCCACTTCGGAGCTGGTGGTTTTTCCCGTTCTGAGCGCTTCCTTTGCGCGGCAAAATGTACAGGGAGCAGGAGATTGCACCAACTTTTCATGGCAACTCTGCCCCACCACATCACCGAACATGTCTCGGCTGGAACAATTCTGAAAACGGATTTCCCATTTATGGGTATCGATTAAAGAAATGGTCGCGGGGCTGGCATCGACCAGCTCTTGGATACTGAACGTATCGGGTGAAGAGAGCGGCGGCTCGCCATCCGGGGTGCTGGCTTTATGCTGACTCATCCGATTCTCCGCGCGGACCTGGAAACCGCTGAGCGAGAACCGCTCTCGCCCTGTTCCAATCATGACCGTCACCGTCTGCACTACCGCTTTGATTGCGCATCTGCACCAACCCTTGCAATGCCTCCATTAATCGCTCATGCATATTGACGCAATGCACGATGTAGTTCAGGTCCTCGATGTTTGGGGTTGAGGCATGAGGCAACACATCATTCGTGATCCATGTGCCGTCCGCGCCATCGATACGGATGGACCACTTATGATGGTGAAGTTTCCAGGACTGGGAGTGACGTTGTCAGTCACGGCTTCAACCTTTCATAGAGAAGAGAGATGGTCAAAAAACTATGAGCCAAGTTGGTGCGCCCGGCTGGAATCGAACCAGCGACCTTCAGCTTAGAAGGCTGAAACCTCCTCTTCTACACAGTCCCATCGCCTACTTTCTCCCTTGACCAGGCCTACACTTACGAAGTGTTCATCTGTGCTCTCCGATGGTTTCCGTCTGATTTCCACGGTTTTGTTCTACACAGATTCTACATGGCGCAATGGAACGTTCCAGTTTGTGTCTTGGTGCAGAGATAGCATGTTATGCGGAGGGAGGTAAAGATGGGTGCGTCACTACTGCCAAAGACGGGTCGCCTCACCAAACGAACGATCGACGCGACGCCGCACTGCCGGCCCTGCGCTGTACGTGCTGCACTATCGCACCTTGGCGTATGCCCTGATGGAGCGTCTGCAGCGGCTCCTGGCGCGCCCTGAATCGAAAGTGACGCAGGCCACCACACTTATTTCCGACGACGGCAGTAGAGGAACCATGACGAGTCAGTTTGCATCATCAATCATCAAATTGAGTAGCGAGGGGTGGGCCGATCTGGCGCGCCGCAAGCGAGAACCGGACGAGTGCTGCATTGAACGGGATCGGCTTTAAGCTCGGCTCGGACGCCACGATGACAGCCGGTCCGGAAGGATCGGGAAATGTGGCTGACGGGCCTATCGCCGATATCGTGGAGTATGCCGCCCTCGCATACTGTCAATTCTGACAGTTGTCAGGGCATTTTTATCTGCCAAGGTGCAGATGCTGACATTATGTCTGAGCTTACGGGTTAAAGACCGGAGGACATCATGACGACCACGTCATTGCAGAACAGCTTCCGAGATCATCCGACTCTCGGATTCGTTGACTGGGTGCTCCGTGGAATCGGGCAGGTTGTCTTCCAGAACAACCCGATCTCCGGGGCGATCATCCTATCTGGCATCTTCTACAACTCCTGGATCTACGGAACAGCCTGCCTGTTTGGAACCATTATCAGTACGCTGACTGCCCTTCTGTTTAGAGCCGACAAGGGGATGATCAAGGATGGCCTGTTCGGATTCAATGGGGCACTGGTCTCAATCGCGTTAGTTGCCTATACGAGCCCGAACTTCACAACCGGAAATATTCCAAATCTCCATCTCTGCCTCTACATTGTGCTCAGTGCAGCGTTTTCGAGCATCCTTTTCCCGGCCTTCGGTGCCATTCTCGGACCGCACAAGGTACCCGGTTTAACCATGCCGTTCGTGTTGGCCACCTGGTTCTTCCTCGGCGCTTTATTGCAATTCGCGACCATTGATGTATCCAACGCCCTTAAGCCGACCTCGCCCTCAGACTTTACCGGACCGACACCGGTCTACAACTGGGTCACGTGGTTTCACGGAATTACCATGGGCATCGCAGAGATTTTCTTCCAGGACAGCTGGGAGACTGGGGTTATCATTCTGATCGGAATCGCGATCAATACCCGCATCGGCGCGCTGATGGCGCTCATGGGATCGACCTTGGCCGTCGGCGTCGCGGTGTTCTACGGAGCACATGACGAAGCGATTCGTGACGGCTTGTTTGGGTACAATGCCGCGCTGACCGCGATGGCTCTCGGAGGATTCTTCTTGGTGCTGAACGTCCAGGGTTTTATCTATACGGTGATCGGCGTATTGGTCACCGCGCGGGTCTGGGCTTCGCTGGGCATTTTCTTGGAACCATCGGGGATGCCGGTCTTGACGTCCGCCTTCGTCCTTGTCACCTGGTTGATGCTCCTGGCGAGGAACGGCTTCCCTTCCCTGATCCCGGTCGCACCAGCAGATGCCACAACCCCGGAAGATAATCTGATCCGATACTGGGCGAATCAAAAGAAATAGTTGTCAAAGAGATTGGATCTCATAATGTCCCAGCAAATACCTCACACCAATGTACGCCGAAAAATCGAAACAACCAGTCGAGGGGGCCTTTCAACTTGCACGCCCTGCAACCGGGCACCACTGCAAAGGAGCATGACATGCATCTGACACCAAGAGAATTGGACAAATTGATGATCTATATGATGGCTGAGGTCGCGCTGAAGCGCAAAGCGAAGGGCTTGAAGCTCAATCACCCCGAAACCGTGGCGGTGATTACGGCTTCGGCGTTGGACGGAGCGCGGGAAGGAAAATCCTTAGAGCAAGTGATGAAAGAAGCCCGGACGACCTTGACGCGGGACGACGTCATGGAAGGCGTGGCAGAAATGATCCCGCTGGTCCAGTTGGAGGCGGTGTTTACGGATGGCAGCCGCCTGGTGACCGTCCACGGACCGATCCAGTAACAAGACGGGCAGAGCTCAACGGCTGTTGATCACAACGAAAGGGAGCAATACATGGCAACTGATAAACCGCAGAAGA
>Ga0207651_10000042_pt1 | contig 60672 bp, 54 predicted proteins | sample KBSM23metaG_FD_184328 | JGI IMG/M metagenome (GOLD analysis project Ga0207651, IMG submission 184328) | Miscanthus rhizosphere microbial communities from Kellogg Biological Station, Michigan, USA - KBS M2-3 metaG (SPAdes) (version 2) | ecosystem: Host-associated > Plants > Roots > Rhizosphere >... | reverse complement strand
CCTTGCGAAACGCCGTTCCATACTGCTAAATTTCACTATGGCCATGCAATTTGAAAAGAAGAATCCTCGGGTCGTGATCTCAACGAAATTCGGTGATATGCTGGTCAAGCTGTATCCGGATGCGGCACCGCGGCACGTGGAAAATTTCATCAATCTCACAAAAATAGGGTTCTATAACGGCATCTGTTTCCACCGCGTCATTCCCGGTTTCATGATTCAAGGGGGCGACCCCGCAAGCAAAACTCCCCCGCGAGAATTGCACGGGACGGGAGGGCCGGGGTACGGCCTGCCTCCCGAACCGAATGATCAGCCGCATAAACGCGGCGCCATCTCCATGGCCAAGATGCCGCGCGAAAGCAACAGCACCCGTGATTTCAACGACAGCGGCTCTCAGTTTTTCATTTGCGTGGCGGACTCGAGCGGACTCGATCGACGCTATACGGTATTCGGCGAAGTCTACCGTGGTATTGAAGTGTTGGATAAAATCGTCGCGGTGCCACGAGACGATCGGGATAATCCCCTGGACCCGGTCGAGATGGTCATTATGGTCAAGGAATAAGCTCGAAGCCCATCCGTTCCAATCGCCTGTCTACTTTGTTCCGTGTAGGGCCTTCAACTCTTCATCCCTTCCTAAAAGATGATAGGCGAAATAAGAAGACAGCGGCACAATGCGGCTGAGGTTTTATGCCGCATCACATCGTTATCGTTGCCTCTCAATGGTGCGCAATTGCCGCCACTGTCCTGATTCTTGGAGCATGCGCTCATCACGAATCACGGATCGCGCCGACCGAGGGCTCCCCAGCATTTGTATCTTCTGAAGTCAACTCCGACGGCCGCGCCACTTTTTATACCAAACAAGCGGTGGCCAAGTATCGTGCGAAGGACTTTGTCGGGGCCATTGACGACGCGTCTCGCGCTATCCAGCTCCGCCCCGAGTATGCGGTGGCTTATGCAACGCGTGCGGCGATACGGTTGCAGATGGGCGACTATGCCGGGGCCAACCGCGACGCCACGGAATCGCTTCGTTTAGACTCGCAGCAGCCCTCCGACTCGTACATGATTCGCGCGATCGCCAAGTACAACTTGCAAGATTATCCCGGCGCGCTTGAAGACAACACCAAAGCCATTGAGCTGGCCCCCTCCCATGCGCTGGCATACGCCAATCGTGCCGGCACCAAACGCAAACTCGGCGATGTACCCGGCGCCCTCGACGATTTGTCACGGATGATCGCGTTGGCCCCCGCCAATGCCTGGGGCTATCGCTTACGCGGAGACGTTCGCGGCGATATCGGCGATTGGTCGGCCGCCCTTGACGATTACAATCAGGCGCTGACGTTGACGGCCGCCGACGCGCACGCCTTTGCTAATCGCAGTCATGTACGCATCCAATTGGGAGACTTGCAAGGAGCCATGCGCGACGTCGAAGCCGCTCTTAAGCAGGATCCTCATCATCCCGAAGCCTATGTCAATCGTGGTTGGGTCAAACTTTTAAGCGGCAACCCGCAGGACGCCCTCGCCGACTTTTCCCTAGCGATGACTTATAATCCCGAGCTAAGGGGAGCGTATGTGTTGCGAGCTGAGGCGCATATGCAGCTTGGAGAGTTCGGTCCGGCACGGGAAGATCTGAATCGGGCGATCGCATTGGGTGACGATCACCCGAAAACGTACTTTGCCCGGGCCAAAACATTGTTGTCGCTCGGCGACGTGCCGGAAGCCGTTGAGGATTATTCGGAAGCCATTCGTCTCGCCCCCGGCGATCCGATCGTCTACGCCAATCGCGGATGGGCCAAGTTTCTTCTGGAAGATACGCAGGGCGCCTTGGAAGACTTGGGACAGGCGATTCAACTCCATCCCAATTACGAATATGCGTATGCCGCACGCGGGCGCGTCGAATTAACCCTGCATCGCTATCAAGCCGTGCTGGACGACACGACACGGGCGGTGTCCATCGCCCCGCGCTACGCCGAGCCGTATTTGCTCCGGGGCCTCGCCAAACTTGAGATCGGCGATCTGGTCGGCGCGCTCTCAGACACTTCCATTTCGATCACGCTCGATACGACCAATGCCGAAGCCTATCTTGCGCGTGGACTCGTCTACCTCGCCCTCAATGAGCCGAAAAATGCTCGTCACGACTTTTCAAAGGCCGGCGAAATCTCTCCCGCCTTACTCCAACAAATCAGAGAACGGCAAACTGAAAAAGATACCTGAGCGTCTGCCCCCAGTGTTCCTGCGGCCCCTATCTGGTAAACTACTCCTTCACCCAACGTATTTCGCCCTGTCCCGACGTGCCTAGTGCCGTCTCCAAAATCGCTAACGTCTGCGGCTCCGCCCCCCCCTTTGCCAGCAGATCCAGCGTATCTCGATTGAGGAAATAATCTTGATCGTTCCCCGATTCTTCTTCGAGCTGATCAATCAATACTTGTAATTGCGCTTCACTGATCTGTCCGAGCAAGCGATTGCTGCTGTTCTCATAGATCTTGACCATCGGCACGCCTCCTTTTCCAACTACTATCAATTTCCTATCATGGTTCGTTGGGAATTCCAATCAGATCATTCATACGTATAACCTCACTGATATAAGTATTTTATGTTTCATCCGACTTTAATAATGAGCTAAATGACCAAGAAGGTCGACGGTTCAACAGGACCGGACGGGTCTCGATCGCACAACCGGATCTAATTTCCGATGGTAATCGTTGACAGGTCACGTAGCAATCGCTACGGTAGTGTTAGGGTAAAGGGAACGATTTCTTTTTCACAGCTACCTTAATCGGCAACCATTATAAACTCTGGCAGCAGGAATGAATGAATACAACTATCTATTTTCAAATATCGATTGGTTCTCGGTTGACCAACGTCAAAGGAAGTTGATCACGGATGAGATTGCTGCTCTAGACGGAGAGAGATTGCTCAATACGTCGATTGATGATCTATGCAGCTACTTCGAAAATAATTACAGAATTGACATATCTGTCCTTCAAAGAGACGAGATTATTGCAGATCAGCAGGAGATACAGATTGACGTTAGCGGAGATTATAGACGCTTCATTCGTGATAGGAATCGGTCCTTTTTCATGCCAGGAACGGCAATTGAAGTATCAATTCCATTTAACGGCGAGCCCGAGGCATTCAAGATTCAGCCCTCGATGTTTACTTTAAACCCGCCCTGTGGGAAAGTCGAAAATGGACAATTGGTCCTGCGAATTGAGGGGACAGAATTAACTGCTGAGCAGGTGCAATCTGAAATTGATCGAGCTCTAACCCACATCGAGAACTGCCTCACGAACCTTCGAACGAACGTTCAAGACTTGAACAATTCAATCGCGACAATCGCGCGAAATGCAATTGAACAGAGAAGACAGAAACTCCTGGCGGATCGCAGCCTCGTCTCATCGCTTGGTTTCAAGATGAAGGAACGCGAGGGTTCTCCTCGCACGTATGTTGCGCCCGAGGTGCGTCGTAAGATATCCCGAGCCCTTCCCCCCGCCAGCACCACAGCCTATAAGCCTGAACCAACTCTTTCGGCTTCTGATTATGAACATATTCTTGGTGTGATTGAGAATATGGCCAGGGTCATGGAGCTAAGCCCTTCCGCATTTGCGTCCATGGATGAAGAGACTCTACGCTCACATTTTCTTGTGCAACTTAATGGACACTACGAAGGGCAGGCTACTGGAGAAACGTTTAACTATGAGGGAAAAACTGACATCCTTATTCGTTCAGATGGAAGAAATATCTTCATCGCCGAATGTAAGTACTGGGGTGGTGCAAAGAAGCTCCTGGATACATTGGATCAGCTTCTCGGGTACAGCAGCTGGCGAGATACAAAAGTGGCAGTCATTGTTTTTAATCGTAACAAAGATTTTTCAAAAGTGTTGAAGACAATCGAAGAGACGATTAGGATTCACCCTAATTGGAAACGCGATCTTGGCCCTCAATCAGAAACCAATTTTCGTTATATCTTCTCCCATCGAGATGACGCTAGTCGTGAAATGACGCTCAAGGTCTTGACCTTCAATGTCCCTTCATAAATCGCATGGGCCACGCGGTCGATTGCCTGGAGAGGCTTTGACTGACTGAACCACTAGCACGAGGCTCGAAATAGGCAATTTGACTTAGCGAGCAAATAGCATCCCACCGCAATTCCTCTTCTCTGTTGTGCAAAAGGTCTACTTTCAGCAGCCTGCTCTAGAAAAACACCACACTCGCATACGTCACCGTCGAATTGAACTGATCCGTCACACCGCGGTCGTAGCGTAGCACCTCGCCCTTTTCTGCCTTCATCAACTTGAGCAGGGTATAAATTGCAGCGAAGCCGGAAATGCGGCGCGCGTTGTTTTCTTTTCTGATGAATCCGGCGAAGGCATCTGGGTTGAGTTCTTCGACGTGTTTGAGCATTTCCATGTCCCACTGCATGCATTTGTGGAAGGAAAAGTCGGTGGGAGGCTTGTTGTCGCCGTAGCGGAGCCCGATATGCGCCAGTTCGGCGCTGGCGACGAATGCGACCTCTTTGCCCGATTCGGCGAGCGCTTGCTTCATCAGGCCGAGAAACCTGTCGATCTGCTCAGCGAATTCTGGATGGGTCAGATCATCCGGCGAAAAAGACGTCAGGATAGGGATAATGGTAATGGGCTTCTTAGCGCCGACCGTGTGCTGAAGAAAGGGTAATTGAAACTCGATGCTGTGTTCATTTTTATGGCTCATATCTTCGTTGAAAAAAGAGGTGCCACCCGCCTTGCGAACGCGGTCCAGCACATCCCGATCGACAGGCACTCGTCCGAGCGGCGTTTCGAAATCCTTATCGGTCAAGGCATAGCCATGTTCCAGGCCCGCTTGGCACGTACCGAGGATGACGAACACATCGGGAACCGCGGCTTCCTGTACTTCTTTATAGGCCCAGGCATAGATCGGCCCGCCCTGCCGAAGATCATAATGCGGCGCAATGATGCCTTTGAGACTTTGACTGGCATGGGACGATGGTTTCCAATCAGGCCCTTCTTTCGAGGTAAAGAACGCTTCTAACTCCCGCTTGAGCGCGTCCGGCTCAGCCGCATAGGCTTTTCCCACATACGCCGCGGGGCGCACCGGCGCGGCACGATACGCCTCAATGGCAGCGTGACACGCGGCGTCGGATCGTTCACCTTCCAGGAATAATTTTTCATCCAGGTCCGCAATCAACTTGGCCATGCGATCCGGTAAAATAAACTCCCCGAACTTCTTCAAATACTCGGCCCCAATTTGCTCCAGCGAATGCTCGCCGTCAAAAAACTGCATCAAATAAAAATAGTTCAACGGAATAATGAGTTTTTCAGCGCTCAACCCGGTCGGGTCCCACAATAAGATGTATTGTTCGTCCTGTTGTTTGATGGGAGAAAATTGCAAATTACGCAGTCGCGGCGGCCGCAAGGCATGTGTCTTCAGCTCATTCATGGCAGTAAGACTCCTCCGTCTGGATGGTACCTGAGCGAATGGTCCCCCCGCAACTCGCAGGAGATGGCTAGACTTCCGGACGATCGGCAGGGTGCGATCGCTGACGCCGGCTCCAGACGATCAGCAAGACGACGGTAATGAGACCGAGGAAGAGCGTGGGACGCCCGTATTGCGGGCCGCCATATTCGATGAGATCGCCCAAACGGCCAATCAGCAGCGACATGCGCGCCATAACGGTGTACCCGAACGCCGCACCGAATGAGATCATCAGGAAGATAATTCCCGTCCGGGCCGCGAGGTGCACCGGTCCACTATGCTCGATCGAGAAGAAGAAATAGAACAGGACCGTGATGACGCCGACCAGGAGAATGATCGCGTTTAGGTTGCTCGCGGGGTTCAAGAGACTTGCCGTAAAGGTGGCTCCGTCGGAGCCCATCGTGACGAGAGGACGGACAGTATCTTCGATCTGTTTTAGGACATAGGAAGAAATGACCCTGGGGATGGCCATTCCAGAGCCGACGCCGACGACGAACGCGAAGGCAATCCGGGACATCCACGCGGCCTTCGGCGCATAGCGCGCCAGCATCAACAACCCGATGAAGAGCGGGAACGCGAGCGTCCAGTCGCCCTGCTTCACCATAGGCTCATAGATCAGGCGTATTACCACGGTATCCCACGCCTTGACGATCGTGTAGCCGACAGAGATTCCGACATAGAGATGTTCCGCCAGCTTGAACAGCGGATTGTCCTTATAGAGAAAGGTAAAGATAAACAGCGTCAGCCCGGCCGCGACCCACGCGCCGAGGATGGTCTCAAAGCTCATTGCACGCCTCCGGCAGGCTGCTGAAAAAAGATCTCAGTTCCACCCACCCACCCGACGCGCGCCAAGACGCGCTCTTTCCCAAACTGCGTTCTCGGCTCGAAACAATCCTCAACGTACACCAGAGGGTACGCCTTCGGTTGTTTTTCGCATGCGGCCTTCATCGGGAAGCAGCGCGTCTCGGCGCGCCTGGGGTTGGCGGGTGTAGTGCCGACCTTTTTGAGCAGCCTGAAACATCGGCGAAGTAGCATCAGCGTCATGATAATTGCCCCGTTCTGGATCGCGACGTCCTGAGAGAGAAATAAAAGAGATTGCAGAGAATCACGAGGCCGATGATGGCAAAATGCGTCGCGGACTGAGCGTCCATCCCGGCTACGGCACGCCCTTTCTGACCGATCAACACTTCATATTCCGCGGCCCCGCGTAACCCGCCGATGAGACCATTGATCTGTCCGCTCCGAAGCAAGGGATAGAGACCCGGCGCAATGACACCCGTGCATCCCCCGCCCAATTCGAATCGATATTTGTCTTTGCCGAACACATACCAGCTCTCGATCCCGGCCGTGCCAGCCGCCAGGCTGACGACGTAATTGACGTCCCGCAACGTCTGGACCCCGTTCAATACCGGTAGCTCCTTCGTGGGATGGCCGTAATAGTCGCTTGGAAAGGCTTTGTAGAGATCCTGCCCCATCGTGATGATCAACGAACTCACCCCAGGGCTCCAGCCCAAAAAGACATAATCTTTTCCACTGACCTTGCCCATTTCGTTGGCCACTTGCGTCACGACTTGATCGGCCATGCCGGTGCCGGACACCCACAAGGTCATGCCGATCACCCGCAGATTTTTTTTAAAGGCATGGCGCATGAGCGCAATGGCCTGCGGATACAACTCGGGCTTGGAGGCAGGATCGAAATCCAACGACAGCAGAAAGACCGACCCTTCCGGTAGCGCTTCGATATAATCGTAGACGCCACGCACTTCCGAAGAGACCTTGATCGCCAGGCCGACGGGATACAGCAACGGGACGAGCGTGCATATCCCAATCAGGACAAAGATGATCCGGCGGTCGATCTGCAGCATTTTTTCGGCGAAGTTCATCGTGAGACTGTTTCGTTCTTGGCTAAATCGTCCATCGCGGAATTATTCTTTACCTCCTCCCAGATACGACCGTTCCACACCGAAAATAATTTTCAATGAGAGTGCCACGGCTCCTAAACTCACCCCGATCAAAATAGCCCGTCGGACGGACGCATTGAGGACGTTGAGAATCCATTGAGTGATATCACCGGTGATCGGCACGAGATATTCTCCGAGCGGCACGCGCCCCATCATGACGATAATGGCGGCGATCAGCAGGACGGCGGCCTCACGACTTCTGGCGCGAAATGAGCGATAGGCCGCGGACGCGATGAAGAAGGCCAGAATGGCGAACATGGTCCCTTGCAGCGGCACCATCGTATAGGAATAGACCCACCCGAAGGCCGTCATGCCCCCATTTAAAGATTCTTTCCCGTTGACCCAGAGCCCCACTGCGATCGTGCCGAGCATGCCCGCATAGAGCACGAAGCTATAGCCCCAGCCCGGCTCCTTCCGCCTGATCTTGACGGCATGCTGGTGAAACAAGCTCGTGACGCCAAGGATCAACGCGAACCCGCCGATGATCTGCAACCATTTGCTCACCGTCGTCAGCAGATCTTCAGACACCGGATGCGGCACGTAATATTGCGCGATGAAGATGATTCCCATCACAAACGTCATCAGTAGCGGAAGTTGGCGTCGCAGAAATGTCATTTGAGATCCTTCAATAAGTCCAAGACAATCGACGGCCATTCGGATCCCATCATGACACCCGCCGTCGCGAACACCGTCCCGATCACGAGCAGGCCCATCACAATCCCTTTCCCGATATCCTGGCCTCGAAGCGTCCCGACCTGAATCGGTTCGCGAGAGAGATAGGCGCTGGCAGCATAGAGCTCCTCGCCGATCAAGGTGTAATCACACGTCGTCACGAAGAACGGCAGTTGGTGATCAGAATCTGTGCCTGCAATTTGGATCGCACCGGTGCTCGCGCCCGTCTCGGTCAATAAGAGAGCTTCCGCAAAATATGACCCCATAAAGAAATTCGCCGCCGGCTGTTTGCGTAACATCAGACCATCGACCGATGCCGTGTAGCTGAACTGATCGGTCGTAATGAAGAAGTTGGAATCTTCTTTAAAAATGTCCGGCTTACCGGCTTCGAGATACGCTTGTTTGGTAATCTCTTGGCACACGGCCATGACGATCGGATCGCGATGTGGGACGAGCAGATCGGTCTCAAAAGACGCGACGCGCGTTGCGACTCGCCCGAGAATGACGGCGGCGGCGAGCGTCGAGGGTTCATTTAAATCGCCGGCGCCCGTGAGATAAAGAATGGGCTTTCCCAATTCGGTCGCACGTCCAATGGCTTCATCCACCGCGTCTAGCCCCGGAATACGCCGCAAAAAGATCTCACGGCGTTTCGCGGCATAAATCGATCCGGCCAGAACCGCCCCGAACAGCAACACGACCAGAAGATTATTCACGGCGTTCCAATTGACCCAGTTCGGCTCCGGAATCGCCTGGACCACCGGCGAATCCGCGTGCGCTTGCCCTTTCACCGCCGAAACCGTGAAAGAGTACGTCCTCCCATTTTTTAGTTCCAGACCTTTGCCAGACTTCACCGGAAAGTAATGGTCGCCACGGTCAGCCGGCCGCGTCCACCAGGGCAATTTCGCATCCCGAACGTACCGGGTGTCGGAAGGAAACTCGGCTATCACTTTTGCGTCTGGCCCTCGTGCCGCTTCTTCAGATTCCCGCATGCGAATTGAATAGCGCACGCCAGGCCCGTCATAGGGCGAAGCGGACCAGACTAACGCAATGACCCCGCCCGCATCGCTGGGCGCGTCAAAGGCTCTGACCTGTTGAGGGGGCGAAATGGTTTCCTGAGCAAGTGCGATCGCTGGGAAAATCCCAAAAGCGATCGTCACAAGGGCAAGATGCGTCACGAGGCGGCGTGCATGAGAGAACATGCGGTCCAGCAATTTCACCCTTCGATAATTTCTACGTTGGCGCGTGGAATCGTAACGACCGCATTGTCGGAAAACTTAACCTGGAGCACACGGACTTCGCTTTCGGTTTCAATTTTGGTCAACTCCGGCGGCAGCCCGACGACCTGGCCTAATCGCCCGAATTGCGGATCGCGAATAATGCGCACCTGATCTCCGATTTTGAGACCGGTCGGTCCTTCTGCATTTGCGTCGCCGGGAGCAGACTGAGGGGCCACGGTTTGATCCGCACGGGAAATAATGATCTCGGGACGGATCACGCCGGCCCGGATTTGCGTCGCCCCGGAGATCGACGCCTTTTGTCCGACGTGGGCCTTCAAGAGCGTGAAGGTTTTTGAGGCCATCGGAATGGTCCCGAATCCCTCGGTGATCACCAAGGTGAACCCAACGCGCTCCGTTCCCGTGATCGCAACGCCGAGATCGTAGCCCAGAAGTTCGCGCAAATCTTTATCGTGGATCCCCCCGATCACCAGAGCCGCCACACCGACTTCACGCGCCCGTTTCATCGTCTCGGCGCCGAGAAACGCCCCCCCGACAACAATCTTCCCTTTCATCGACGGCACGAGCTGCGACGGCGCCAACACTTCATCCGGCGACGAGGCCGCCATGGTCAGTTCGCCCCAGGTTTCTCCGCCGATGCCAAAAATGCCTTGAATCAACGTGCAGGTGGCTTCGACCGTGACGCCTTGATACGGGTGGACTTCAACCACGCGCCCATTGATGTATCCCAGCAAATCCAACGACCGCGGGGGCTCCCGCAACAGCACTTGCCCCGTGACTGTCGAGGCGGATTCCAGCGTTCCATCGATCGGCGAGCGCACTTCGGTTTTAAACCACTTGATGAGCGGTTTGTTTTCTGCGACGACTTCATCCCGTTGCACCTTCTCGCCCGCTTTCTTGATCAAGTATTCGTTGATCTCGTCGGGAGCCGCCCCGAGCAAGTTGGCCACATTCAGCGGATGTACTTTGCCCGGTAGTTCCGTTCGCGCCACCACCGTCTCCGATCCAACCTGATCTCCGTTTTGCACAAGAACGGTGCCGGGAATGGGTAGCAGCCGCCGCTTACGGATGACGGTGCGCTCGGTGACGGTGAGGCCTGGTGTATATGAATGTCCCATATCAGGCTGCCAAAAAGGGCCTCATTGCACCCACCCTACCCGGGCGCGCCAAGACGCTCCCCTGCCCAACCTGCGTTCTCGGTCGGTTGGACTCCTCACGTACCAACCCGTACGCTGTAGCGTCCACGCTCCCTGCGGCCTTGGCCGGAAAAAAACGCGTCTTGGCGCGGCTGGGGCTGGAGGGTGAGATCACCGACCTTTTTGAGCAGACTGAACTCTGCACCTACGGATTTCACGTTCATTTCGGATAAAGCTCCACCGTTTTATACCAACGACTCAATGCAGAGACCCGCATTTGTTGGTCCACAGGTAATTGGAGGGGGCGTCCTCGGCCATCCAAGAGTAGACCCACCACGCCGCCCTTGAGTGAGCGCGTGCTCGCGTTACCCTTGCCCTCACCCACATCCACGCCCTTGGCTGGTCGTAATTCGATCTTCGCCTGTTCGTCTAGGCTGAGAGACATCAGCTTCAATTCGCCGAACGCGAGAGATCCGCTCTCCGTGCCCCGCCCGCCCTCGAACGTGATAGTGTACGCCAGACACTGGTCGCCGTCCTTGCCTTGTCCAATCGGCGCCACGCACGTTCCCAGATAGACAAGACAATCTTTGACGAAGACCTCGGTCGCCGCCTGCTCGTTGACCGTCGACAAGACTCCAAGATGGGGCATCATAAAAATGCTATCGACCGCCAACGTCGTGACCCCCAGCGGTTGATACGCATCGACCATCATCAGCATCGACTGAACGCGGCGCGGCGCATGAGACAGGATGCCGCCGCTGCCGACGATCAAATCCAATTTCAGCATGTCGATGAGCGTACTGCCCGAGCCTTTTTGTTCGAAAATGTCGGAGATGGTGCGTTCTTGTTGAACGCCCTTGAGCCCCGTCGCCAACGACTTGTGATGATCCAATGCCAAGCGCAATGCTTCGCGGGAAATCGCGTGCTCGATTTGCAATTCATCGAGCGTTTGGGGAATCGTCGTCGGGCGGATCATCTTGTTCTTAATCCGATTCCGCAACGTTTGTTCTTCAATGGAAAACGGCACCCACCGCATGATGTTCGCCAAGCCTGCCTCGGTGAGGACGTTGGAAATACTGTATGACATGCCGAGATTCGCGCTCACGGTCCGGTTGAACACACCATTGAATACGGAAAACACGTCGGTGGTCGCGCCGCCGATATCCACTCCGATCAGGTTGATTCCGTCGCGACGTGCGAGGCTTTCCATGATCATTCCCACGGCAGCGGGCGTCGGAATAATTGGGGCGCCGGCCCACGAGATAAGCTTCTTGTATCCTGGCGCCTGAGCCATGACGTGTTCGAGAAAGAGATCGTGAATCTTATTTCTGGCAGGCGTGAGATTTTCACGTTCCAGGACTGGACGGATATTGTCCGTGATCGTCAGAGCCGTTTTCTGGCCAAGGATTTCTTGAATCCGTGGCCGCACGTCCTTATTGCCGGCATAGATGAGCGGCAGGTTATAACTCATGCCGAGCCGTGGCCTAGGTTCGGCGGCGGCAATATATTCGGCCATCTCGACGACGTGCGTGACCGTTCCGCCGTCCGTTCCCCCGGACAGCAAAATCATGTCGGGGCGTAGCGAACGGATGCGTTCAATCTTCTCATGCGGCAAGCGGCCATCGTTGGAGGCCAGCACGTCCATTACGATTGCGCCGGCACCCAGCGCACAGCGTTGTGCACTTTCCCCGGTCATGCTCTGCACCGCCCCGGCTACCATCATTTGCAAGCCACCGCCTGCGCTGCTGGTCGAGATATAGATATCGACGCCGCGCTGGGGATCTCCGCCCGCCGCGCTCGGCGTAATGATGGTTTCTCCATCCAAAATCGTACGGCCGGACAGCTCTTCGACTTCCGCAATTGCGTTGAGCACGCCGCGCGTCACATCTTCGAACGGTGCCTCCACCGTGGTCGGCGCTTCCCCGCGGAACGTCTGACGATAGCCTTCCGGTTTCTTTTCGATGAGAATGGCTTTCGTCGTCGTGCTGCCGCAATCGGTGGCGATGATGGTTTGAAGCGGACGATCGGAAGGACTGCCAGAAGTCATCGTCGGTTTGTGGCCCGCCGGGCGTCAGCCCGGCTATCGATCAGCGTCGCGAGCCGCGTAAGCGTGTCGCGCCGTTCCAACAGCTGGGCGACGCGCTCAATATCGCGTTGAGGAAAGACGACGTCCAGCAGAGGCGTGAAAAAATGCAGCGCCTGGCTGCCGAGAAAATTCATCGGTCCCATCGACTCCAAAAACAGCAACGCCGGAGACTCCATGCCGCGTCGAACAACGGCATCGGCCACGCGTTCAAGCAGCGCCATATCTTCGGCGTCGAGCGGACGGCCTTCGGGCTCGACCGCAAAGGCATGGCGCAAGCCGGCCGATAACCCATGGAGCCGTTGAGCTAGATTGTGCGTGAAAGACGTGGCCATGAAGAGTGGAAACTCAGTCGAATCGTTACGGCATTATATGAGGGGGTCAAAAGAGAGTCAATTGAACGGATGAGACGGGCGTGCTTCTGTGACTGCGGTCGGCAATCCATAGATATCTGCATATACCACGGCGAGGACACAGCCGGCGAGAGCCCGTCCAAGAGCGGTGACACGAGGAGGATGAGCGCCCCTTGGCCGTACCCCTTGTTAGCCATGCACAGCCAATTGAATGCCAATCCACCAGAGACGATCTGTATCATCGCTCCTGAGAGACAGTAGGTTTCGACATTCAATGTCGCCAACAAGATGACAAGACCGCTTATCCTCCACCAGTGCCTGCTAACGACTTGCCGACTTTGCTCTAACGCCGGCCAGATTCGTTCTCTTAGATCCATCAAGAGAAGATAGGAAAACGTGTATGAGACCATCGCATAGATGAACACGGCCATCCCGATGAGACTGGTGATAAACAAGCCCATAAATGTGACATGGACCGACAGGGGACCGACAACAGACGGCAGACTGGTGATGAAGATGATCGGCGTCCACGCGACACCCGTTATCAGCACGGCGCAGAGCAAGACCTGACCTAAACATCGCCTTTCTTTAAACAAGGTTGGAACCGATAGCGGCTGACCGATCAATTGTTTCCATAATACCCCTCGGCAAGAATATGGGGTATCGCTCGCGGAGCAGGAAAGAGGCCTGGCATCGCCGATAGTAACATTCCTCTAGGCCAAGATTATAGACAAACCGGGGTTATGAGGCCTGGTCAGCGGCATGATACGAACTGCGGACGAGCGGTCCCGACTCGACATGGCTAAATCCAAGCGCCATGCCTTCTGATTTGAAGGTGGCAAACTCATCCGGATGGTAAAAGCGATCCACGGGAAGATGTTGTTTGGTCGGTTGAAGGTATTGTCCGATCGTCATGATGTCACAGCCGATCGCTCGAAGGTCCCGCATGACCCCGCGAACTTCCTCGGGCGTTTCACCCATCCCGACGATCAGGCCGGATTTTGTGCGAGAGCCCAGCCGCTTCGCCCGATCCAGCAACGTGAGTGAGCGCATATACTTACCTTGGGGTCTGATGGCAGGAAACAAACGAGCGACCGTTTCGATGTTGTGATTGAGAATCTCCGGCTTTTCAGCGACGATCGTCTTCAGGGCCTCTTCATTCCCTTCCAGATCCGGAATGAGGACTTCAATCGTGCACGAATCGGTGAGGCGACGAATCTGACGAATAGTCTCCCCAAATATGTGCGCGCCGCCATCGGCCAATTCATCCCGGTTTACCGACGTGATCACGACATGCCGCAACCCAAGGGCCTGCACCGCTTGAGCGACGCGCGCCGGCTCGTCTCGATCCAGCGGCTCGGGCCTACCGGTTGTGACAGCGCAATAGTGACAACGGCGTGTGCAGATGTCGCCGAGGATCAGGAAAGTGGCCGTCCGGGCATTCCAACACTCCCACAGATTCGGACATCGGCCCTCCTCACAGATCGTATGGAGGCCGAGCCGGTCCATGGTGTGACGAATGTCTTTGTAGTCAGGGCCTTGCCGGATCTTGACCTTAAACCAGGGAGGCAAGCGCCTTCGTTGATCAAGCGTCGGGTGGAGATCCTGAGCGGGCAAATGGGCCGCCGACCGAATGTCATGTAGGGGGATAAAGCTCATCGTCGTTCATCTCCCACCGCCAGTTGAAGCGGTGCCTCGAGAATGGCTTTAAACTCTTGAAGAAACTTCGCCGCTTGCATGCCGTCGAGCGCGCGATGGTCGCACGATAAGGTGACGTTCATCCGTCGTCCGATCGTAACCGTGCCGTTGTCGACGATCGGAAGATCGCGAATCGTGCCCACCGCCAACGCAGCCGCTTCTGGTGGGACCAGCACGGCAATAAAATTATCGACGTCAAACATGCCGAGGTTCGAAATCGAAAACGTTGCGCCTTCATACTCATGAGGCTGTAGTCGCTTGCTCCGAGCACGATCGATTAACTCTTTCGCCTCACTGGAGATCTGACCCAGCGTTTTGGCGTGGCAATTTCGGAGTACGGGAGTAATCAACCCGTCGTCCAGCCCGACCGCAATACCGATATCGATACTTCTATGTTGCCGAATGGCCTCTCCGACAAATGAGACGTTGATCTCCGGATGCCTCGTCAGCGCGAGCGCCGACGCCTTGATCAGCAAGTCCGTAACGCTTGGATGGACCTGATGCAACCGCTTCAACTGATGACGCAGTCGTTCGGCCTCGTCCATTCCAATTTCAGCCGTCAGGTAAAAGTGCGGGACCGGCGCTTTGCTTTGGACCATTGTGCGCGCAATTGCTTTCCGCATTTGGCTCAGCGGCCGGTCAGACGCGGCGGCCGGCTCAGCACCGGATTTCGCTATTGGAACATCACGTTCAATAATCCGTCCATCAGGACCGCTCCCCTTGATGGAACGTAGATCGATGCCACGCTCTGACGCGAGCGCTCGTGCGCGCGGCGACGCTTTGATCTCGACCTCATGAGGACTTTCCGTTTCCTTCTCAGTCTTGTTTTGCTTCGGTTGTCCGCGTTGGGGCTGGGTCTCTGGTTTGACGTCGGTGGAAGGTGTCGGCTTAGGCTCTGGCGCGGCAGTCGGCCCTGGTGCAACGCCTTCCTTCATCGCGGAATCAATATCCTCATCAGGCTCCGCAATCAGCGCGATCAATGCGCCAGACTTCACTGTTTGCCCTTCATCAGCCAGGATCTTCCTCAGCGTTCCCGACCCGAAGGCTTCCAGATCCATGACGGCCTTGTCCGTCTCGATCTCAGCAAGAACGTCGCCGGCGGCCACTTGATCACCTTCGTGCTTTTTCCATCCCAGCACGACCCCTTCTTCCATCGTATCGGTGAGCTTGGGCATCACAACGCGCGTCGCCATCGTGTCACTCCTGAGGATGTTGAAACAGGCGCCCAACTTCGTTCTCGCCGTGTTGGTTGACCTGTTTGAACATCCTCTCTTTATCTGGAACTGTTATCCCCTAAACATTTGCAACACTCGCCCGATCCAGCCTGTTCTGCGTGCCAATTGTTCAGGCATCGGTCCTTCAGAGTCCTCGGCTGGCGCATGAGGATCCGGATATTCGATCCACGGCTCTTGGGTTCCTAGATAGGCCTCCCCCTTAAAATTTAACCGACTTCGCAACTGAGCATACCCGCGATCCTGTAGCCGACGTACTAATTCATCGACGGTCTGCACCGGGGTCTCGCATGCGGATGTCTCCACCAGCGTCTGCTCATAGCGCAGACTGGCGCGATAGCCCCCATCGATTCGCTCCACATCAATTTGACGATTAAAGCCGCGCTCTTTTTCATCAAGGCCGGCGACTTGATGCTTTTCAACGATCTCATTTCCCATGTCTTGACCAGTTGGACGTGCGACAAATAGAGGATGCTCAAAATGGTCATCCAACAAGGCCGCAGCCGAAGACAACAGCGCAGGCGTACCGATATCTCACCCGTCCAGCCCTGAGCCGGCCAAGACCAGCTCTTTCCCAGTGGTACGTTGAGGATTTCTCTGAGCCGAGAACGCACCTTCGGGAAGGGGCGCGTCTTGGCGCACCTGGGGCTGGTGGGTGTAATAGAACCATTGTCAGCATCCTCCTAAATTGAGCGGAAAACTGCGAGCAAATCACTCAACGCCATTGTCTTATTCTGCAGAACCGCCCGGGCGGCTTTAATATCATCCGCCATGGCGCCCTTTGCGCCGGTCTGCAAGCACGAGGCACCCATTGCCAGGATTCGATCGCACTCCTCCTGCACTTTTGTCTTCACGACCCGATTGATCGCCAGAATTTCCGATAGCCTGGCGATGGTCTCGGCGAGATGCTTCTGAAGTTCCGCTTCCGGATAGGTTTGACGCGCCGCCTCATTGAGGCACCGATCCAAATAGTTGGCGAGAAATACGTACAATCTCACCAAAGTTTCAGTCACTTCAATGTGACGCGGAGAGACTGCTGCCGTTGCCATACACCCCCCTTTATCTAGACGTTATGTATCTGAGAGAAGCTTTTTGACCGCGTCGACGATCCGTCTCCGATCCGGAATCGCCAGATCCTCCAGCGGACGTGTGTAGGGAATCGGAACATCTTCGCCCGTCACACGGACGATCGGCGCATCCAGATAATCAAAGGCGGCACTGTAGATACTCTCGGCGATTTGGGCGCCCATCCCGGCAAACCTCCACCCTTCTTCGACGACGATGACTCGACCCGTTTTTTTGACCGAGCGAACAAGAGTGCCTACATCAAGCGGCTTCAATGTCCTCGGATCGATGACCTCGACATCAAAACCTTGCCCTGCCAGCTCCTCCGCCGCTTCCAAAGCTAGTAACAACATTTTTGAATAGGCCACGACCGTCACGTGGCGCCCGTCACGCTTCACCTCCGCACGACCGATTGGAATCGTATAGTCCGCGTCCGACACCTCCCCCTTCGTGCCGTACAGTAACTGTGCTTCGATGAAAATGACTGGGTTGGGATTGCGGATGGCACTTTTCAATAAACCCTTGGCGTCATGCGGTGTGGCAGGCGCCATGACTATAAGCCCCGGCACATGCGCGAACCAGGCTTCCAAGCTTTGCGAATGTTGTGCGCCCAATTGGTGGGCTGCACTGCCCGGTCCGCGGATCACGATAGGAACCGACAATTGTCCGCCCGACATGTACCGGATCTTCGCAGCGTTGTTGACGATCTGATCCATTGCAAGAATCCCGAAGTTAAATGTCATCAACTCGACGATGGGATGTAAACCGGCCATCGCCGCACCGATCGCCAACCCCGTAAACCCGGCCTCCGTGATCGGGGTATCCAATACGCGTTTCGGGCCGAATTCCTCAACGAATCCTTTACTGACTTTAAAGGCCCCCTGATAATAACCAACCTCTTCCCCAATTAAAAATACCTTCTCGTCGCGGCGCATCTCCTCCCGCATCGCTTGATTCAAGGCATCACGATAGGAGGTCAGCATGTTCAGTACCTGGCACGGCTACAGACAGACATCGATATAGAGTTCTTCTGGTGGAGGAAACGGACTTTCATCCGCAAACTTCACGGCCGTAGCCACCTCTTCACTCACACTTCGTTCGACGCGCTTGAAATCGTCCTCACCGGCCATCTGTTGGTCCAGCATGCGCTGCTTCAATACAACCAACGGGTCTCGCTTGCGCTCATGCTCCACTTCCTTTTTCGATCGATAATGCCCATGCGCGGGATCGGCCATCGAGTGGCCCATGAAACGGTAGGTCACAGCTTCGATGAAATGCGGTCCTTGGCCCTGTCGAACCACATCCACCACTTTACGCATCACCTCGCGCACGGCCAAGACATCCATCCCATCCATCTGTGTCGCATCGATTCCATGAGACCGCGCCTTGTCGGTGAGATTGGAATACAACGCCACGGCGCGCTCGACTGGCGTACCCATCCCATAACGATTGTTTTCACAGATGAAGATGACCGGCAGTTTCCACAGTGCGGCCAGATTGAACGCTTCGTGAGCCTGCCCGCTCGGTACCGCGCCCTCTCCGAAGAAACATAGCACGACATGGTCGCGCTTCTCATACTGCGCGGCAAAAGCCAACCCGGTCGCTAACGGAAGATGCCCCCCGACAATGGCATATCCACCCATGAACCGACGCTTGGCATCGACCAAATGCATGGATCCGCCTTTGCCCTTGCACAATCCTCCGACTTTCCCGAACAGTTCGGCCATCACCTTGCCTGAGTCCGATCCTTTGGCAAGACAATGCCCGTGGTCCCGGTATGCGCTGATCACATAGTCATCAGGGCGGATGGCGGCAATGGCGCCGACCGCCACCGCTTCTTCGCCGATATAGAGATGTAGAAAGCCGGCTATTTTTGCAAGCGCATACATCTCTGCCGATTTTTCTTCGAATCGGCGGATGAGCAGCATCTGACGATAAAGGGAGAAGAGATCGTCACGTTCCACGCGATCATTATGCCGGATGGCCGAAGGGGACACAAGGTAAGAGGACTGGGCAGGACATGTTGCGCAGACAACGCCGACCGCGCATTGAAGCGAAGAAAGGGAGAACAAGACCCCTACAACAGGACCTTAATATCAGATCCTTCCACTTTGACTTGATAGGTTTTCACGCATGCAGAGGGATTATTGACCGAGACACCCGTTTTGACGTTGAACTGCCAGGCATGCCAGGGGCACGTGACGACATCATCATCCAACTCGCCCTCGCCAAGCGGGCCGCCTCGATGCACGCAGGTGTTATCGATGGCATAGAACGTTCCTGCCACATTGAACAGCGCCACTGATTGTCCATTTGCTTCCGCAACCATGCCGGCACCCGGCTTGACGTCATCGACTCCGGCTACGCGCGTAAATTCCGCCATGAACTCCTCCACCACACTCCAACGCAGGTCCGCTTACCCGTTGGCCTGCGGACGTTTTATTTTTTTCAACAAACTTTCAATGGGAGTCGATTCGCTTCCCGCCTTGGCCTCTACGGTCAGCTGCGCGGTCAACTTCCCGGCGATGCTTTTGAATGCCTGCGACTGAGGAGAATTAGGATCTGCCACAACGATCGGCTTACCGTTATCCCCGCCCTCGCGGATGGCGGGATCGATCGGAATTCTTCCAAGAAACGGGATGCCAAGCTTCTCGGCCGCCCGCTCACCGCCCCCATGCGAAAAAATCTCCTCACGGGTACCGCAATGCGCGCAGACATAAAAACTCATATTTTCGATGATGCCCAGCAGCGGGACATTGACCTTCTGAAACATCATCATGCCTTTGCGCACATCGTGCAGCGAGACTTCTTGCGGAGTCGTCACGGTGATCGCGCCGCTTAGAGGCACCAATTGCGAAATGGTTAGTTGCGCGTCACCGGTTCCCGGCGGCAGGTCGATCAGCAAATAATCCAACTCACCCCATACGACATCGCGAAAGAATTGTTGAATGGCGGTATGGATCATCGGCCCGCGCCACACGACCGCCGTTTCTTCAGGCACGAAAAACCCCATGGAGATGAGTTTCACTCCATAACTCTCGGCAGGCTTAATCTTGCCATCTTCCTGTGTCGGAGGCTGCGTGACCCCCATCATCATCGGTATATTCGGTCCATAGACGTCCGCATCCATTAATCCCACGCGTGCGCCGGACTGCGCGAGCGCGACGGAGAGGTTAACAGCCACCGTCGATTTGCCGACGCCGCCTTTTCCGCTACTGACGGCAATAACGTGTTTGACGCCGGGGACGATATTTTCTGGCGCCTGTCCGGGCGTCCCGGGATTTTCTTCAGCCACGCAGATCTCCCTTCCATTCAGAACATGCAGCCGCGCTCAGCGGTGCGCGATTGATTCGCACACCGCTCATCATACGGCATCCGTTTTCAGCGAGACAAGTCAGCCGATCGGCGAGGAAGCAGAAAGACGTTAGCCCTGATGGCGTTGAAGGTTATACGCCAGCCGCATCTTCGACAAGGTGAAAATGAGCCATTTGGAAGGATCGAAGTGATACCACTCGGCCCCGTTTCGATAATCCCGCAGGAACATGTGGTGATAATTGTGGTAGCCCTCGCCGAACGTGATGAGGGAAATCCACCAACTATCACGGCTGCTGTCGCCGGTGCCATGGGGCTGCTCTCCCCACATGTGGCAAATCGAATTAATGCAGAACGTGGAGTTGAGCACAAAAAAGGTGCGCCCCACGCCGGCCAAGATAAAACAACTAAGGCCGCTCATCCAACCGCCGTAGAAAAAGCCCACGATAAAGGGCAAGGCGAGGCCTGACAAGACAACCGGAATGTAATACCGATGTTGCCACATAATCAGCGGATCTTTCCGGAGCTGCTTTTCATACTTCTCGTCGCGATAGGGCGACTTGATAAAGAGCCAGCCACAGTGGCTATACCAAAACCCTTTCTTCGCATTATAGGGATCTTCCTGCCCGTCGCAGCGCGCATGATGTCGAATATGATCCGAGCACCAGCGCAGAGCGGAGTTTTCAAGCGCCCATCCGCCCGCCACCAGGAGGCAGCCCTTGACCCATGGTTTGCATTCAAAGCTGCGATGCGAAATCAGACGATGGTAGCCGACGGTAATGCCCAAGCCTGTGATTAGATACAGGACAATGAACATGGTCCAATCGAGAGCGGAATAGCCGTAGAAGTACCCAAAGAGCGGCACGCCAACGACGGTCGCCACCATCATCGAGAGAAAGATAATGATCGTTGGGTAATCTGTTTTAACTTGCGGTTGCTCCACTCTGGTCCTCCATTCAGCCTGTCTGGGTTGGTTGGTCGGGGTAGAAAAACGCCGATCATGATAACGATCGACGGGTTAGTTTTCAAGAAGAATCCCTTTCACTGTATACTAAATGAGATGAATAGTCCAACCCAGCAGCAGGCCCTAACAAATCAGCACGTTGCCGCCGTTGAATCGGACATTCGACGGATAGGCCGACGCCTCGCCGACCATTCTGCCGATCTCGTTCCCGCATTATTCCATCGACGGTGGTGGTCCGATACGCTCATGGACTGGAGCATGAAGGATGAACCATTCAAGATCCGCCTCTTCCGCTTCATCGATGTGCTGCCGTCTGTGACGGATGATCGTCAGACCACCACCCTCATCGACGAGTATTTCGGCGATCTGCCCTCCTTGTCCGCGCCGCTGCAATGGGGCCTTCGAGCGCTATCCGCCACCACATTGGGCGCGCGGGTGGGCGGCCAAGTCCTGCGTCGGCAGATTTTGGAAATGGCCAAGATGTTTATTGCCGGCACAACGGTGGAGGATGCAGAGCCGACCCTTGTCAAACTGTGGAAGAATGGGTGCGCCTGTTCCATCGATCTCCTTGGAGAAGCGAGCGTCTCGGAAAGCGAAGCCGATCACTATGTGAAGCGGTGCCGAGAGGCCCTCACACTCCTCGGCCGAGATACGGCGAGCTGGCCTTCCTCCTCTCTCTTGGAACACGATCATCTCGGACCCCTGCCTCGCATTCATCTGTCGATCAAATTATCTGCGATGTACTCGCAACTCGATCCCATCGACCCCGAGGGCGCTTATCATGCGATTGCGGGACGCGTCCGTCCATTGTTGAATCTTGCGCAAACCATGCCCGCCGCCGTCACATTCGATATGGAACAGGCCGAGATCAAAGACAGCATCGTAACCATCTTCATGCGATTATTTTCAGAAGCGCCGTATCGATCCTATGCGCATGCGGGCATTGCGCTACAAGCCTATCTTACCGACTCGGCAGCCGACCTCGATCACTTGATCGATTGGACTCGTCAGCGCGGCACGCCGATGACCGTGCGATTGGTCAAAGGGGCCTACTGGGACTCAGAGATAATTCGCGCTCAGCAACGCGGTTGGGCCATTCCTGTATTTCAATCGAAAGCCGATACCGATGCCAACTATGAACGGCTTACCCGCACGCTGATTCACCATATTGACTTCATTCGCCCCGCGTTCGGCACTCACAATCTTCGTAGCCTCGCTCATGCCGAAGCAGTGGCGCAAGCCGCCGGACTTCCGTCTCATGCTTACGAATTCCAAATGCTCTACGGCATGGCCGAGTCGCTCCAGACCGCCGTCGCCAAATCCGGGCGACGCGTCCGCATTTACACCCCGGTGGGAGAGCTGATTCCCGGCATGGCGTACCTCGTCCGCCGTCTGCTGGAAAACACGTCGAACGAATCGTTTTTACGAAAGGAGTCGACTGAGCAACAATCACTCGATCTCCTCTTACGTCCACCCCATTCCGCATTCAGCACTCATGAGACCTCCGTTAGGGCCGACGAGTCGAATCACTCAATCGTATCCGGCGAGCGATTTACCAACGAACCGCTCACTGACTTTTCCCACGCTTCTTGCCGCGTGATCATGGCTGAGGCCATCGCCGGCGTAAAGACACAATTCGGCCGACACATGTCGATGACGCTGGCCGGCGGCAGGAGGCCGTCGGGTCCCGAATTGATCGCACGAGATCCGAGTCAGCCGGATCGTGTGCTCGGTCGTATCCAGACCTGTTCAATTCAAGATATTGAAATCGCTCTTCCCGCCAGTCTCTCCAGTCTTCCTCGTTGGCGCGCCGTGCCGATAGACGGGCGCGTCACCATTATGACCGCCGCCGCCGCGCTAATGCGACGTCGCAGGTTCGAGCTGGCCGCGTGGGAAATCTTCGAGACGGGCAAACCCTGGCGGGAAGCCGATGCGGACGTGGCCGAGGCGATCGACTTCCTGGAATTCTATGCTCGGGACATGCAACGCATCGGCCAGCCTCGCCGATTGGGGCATGAACCGGGAGAGTTCAACGAATTGATTCATGAGCCTCGCGGCGTAGTCGCCGTGATCGCGCCGTGGAATTTTCCGCTCGCGATTCCGACGGGCATGGTGTCAGCCGCGCTGGTGACGGGAAACATCGTCCTCTTTAAACCGTCCGAACGTTCGTCCATTCTGGGTCATTTGCTTGTCGAACTTCTCCACGAAGCCGGTGTTCCACGAGATGTCCTGCAAGTTCTGCCGGGCGGAGGTGAGATCGGGCATGCCCTGGCGACCCATCCGAAGGTGGATCTCGTAGCCTTTACCGGATCGAAAGATGTTGGATTGCGATTGTTGGCCGAGAGCATACAAACAAGGACCGATCAGCGAACGATCAAGAAGGTTATCGCGGAAATGGGTGGAAAGAACGCCATCATCATTGACGAGACCGCGGATCTCGATGAGGCGGTTCTCGGAGTCATGAAATCGTTCACCGGCTATCAAGGGCAGAAGTGTTCGGCCTGTTCTCGCGCCATCGTTCATCACTCGGTCTACGAGCATTTTCTTCGACGCCTCACCGACGCCGTGATGAGCCTCCGGATCGGTCCGCCTGAAGATCCGGCGAACACGATGGGTCCCATGATCGATGCTAGGGCCCAGGCGAAAGTCGAAGCCTATATCAAAATCGCCAAGCAAGAAGGACGGATCGTGGCACTGAGAGACACCGTGGGACCTGGTTATTTCATCGGCCCGGTGGTCGTGGCGGATGTGCTTCCCGAACACCGCCTGGCACAGGAAGAGATCTTCGGACCGGTGCTGGCGGTTATGCGCGCAAACGATTGTGCGGATGCCCTTCGCATCGCCAATCACTCTTCCTATGCGTTAACCGGCGGAATCTATTCTCGCAGTCCCAAAAATATTCGGTTGGCACGAGCCACATTCGACGTCGGCAATCTGTACATCAATCGGCCCATTACGGGGGCCCTTGTGAACCGGCAACCGTTTGGAGGGCACCGACTCTCCGGCGTCGGCGCAAAAGCGGGGGGAGAAGACTATCTCGATCAGTTTATGATTTCACGCGTCGTGAGTGAAAATACGCTTCGTCGTGGATTCGCGCCCTCGGAATGGGAGTGAGAGCCAAGCTAATGCCTGCCGGGAAATGTGCTTGTCTGCGGATTCATCGACATCGATTCGAGTTCCTCGGTAATCTCCGTCACCATTCCCCGATCGGACTTTAAGGGAGGCAGCTCCTGGCGTTCAATGTACTTCACGAGACCGATGCCATTGGCAAACCATGCGGTCATCACATCGGTCCCGATGGCGGACCGATGATTGCCGGAGAGCGTGATCCGCATCGTCATGCGCGCTTCAACCCGAATCGCATCCGGGTAGACCCCCGCCGGAACGGTGATCGTCTCTTTTCCCATCACGGTCACGACGGCCTCCATGTCGGCCACTTCATTCTGCTCATCGCCGTCGAGATCGCTGCCAAAATCCAAGCCCTTTCGATTGAACTGCTGAAACGACGATGGGATTTCTACAGGGAATCGAACGATTTGATACGGGACGAGTTGTTTCTCTAGAGGCGTGCCGGGATCCGATCCATAATAGACAATGCCTGCCGGATCTTTCCGATAATAACTATCGGAAGGACCGTGATTTCCTGGATTTGTATCGTGGAAGATTTTCACATTGACGCCTTTGATCCTATCCGATCCTTTCACGGTGGACACATTGACAAAGCCGGTGCGCGCAATGGTTTGTAACGGACCCTCCATCACTTCACCGCGATACCGCCATTGCAGACCTTGTGTGTCGGGGAAATAATCTTCGGTATTCGTGGTCGCCTCAAGCGCCCCCACGTTAGACGGGAAAGAGGCACATAAAGTCAACGAGACAATAAACATCCACACGTAACAGTGCTGATCGCGCTGCATAGGAACCTCCGCATTGCTTTTACGCATAACACAACCCATTCACCACCAGCAAGGGCGGGCGTTGCCAAGAAGCGGCGCAATTGCCGATAATGTCTGCACGCACTCAACAGTAATCTCTGCCTCATGCCGACTCACTCAGATCAGACTCCCGGAAAACGCACGATTCTCATAACCGGAGGGTCTCGCGGAATCGGCCGAGCGCTGTGTCGACACTTCGGACGAAAAGGATGGCACGTCGGTGTTCATTACCATGAGCGCAAGACAGAAGCCGAACAAACAGTCACCTCTATTCGAGAAGATGGCGGGCAATCCATCATGCTGCAAGCCGATATTCGCCAGGCCCATCAAGTCGAAACGATGGTTGAGCACATGGTAGTTGCGTATGGGCACCTCGATGCGATGGTGTGCAATGCGGGCATCGCGTCCGGCAATCTGCTTCTTCGCCTTGCCGGTGAGGAATGGGACACGATCCTTGGGACCAACCTCACCGGAACATTTCATTGCCTCCAAGCCGCAGGCCGGCACATGCTGAAACGCCGTCAGGGTTCGATCATCGTCGTTAGCTCCTATGCGGGCCTGCATGGAGATACCGGTCAATCCGCCTATGCCGCATCGAAGGCCGGACTGCTGGGACTTGTCAAATCGGCGGCGCTGGAGTGGGGACACAACAATATTCGCGTGAATGCTATCTTACCAGGCCGGCACCGGACGGAGCTTTCCGGTGGGCCGATGTCCCATGACGAGTTAACGGATCATACCTTGGGGAGAACACCTGACATCGATGACGTCGTTCGCTCCATCTATCGGCTCGCTGTAGCCGAGGATATTTCCGGGCAAATCTGGAACCTTGATAGCCGTATCGTTTGAGTTCGCGCCACATTGCTTACACGCAACGCCTGCTCTAGAATTCGCGAACAGTCTCATTAAACCTCTCTTGGTAAGCATGACTGGATGTTTTGTCACCGGCACGGACACCGGTGTTGGAAAAACACTCATAACTGCCGCGCTGGCACACTGTCTCAAGCAGCGCGGACTTCGCGTTGCCGTCATGAAGCCGATCGAGACAGGGTGTTCAGACGAGCCACAGAGCAATTCGGACGCGGAACGACTCACGGCTTCTATTTCGGACTCATCTCCTATCGACCTCATTAGTCCGTATCGGTTCACATCGCCGGTAGCGCCGTTGACTGCCTCGCGTGCGGCAGGGACCCCTATTGATATGGGTCGAATTGCCGCCGCCTTCCGCCGCATGGCTCAAGAGCGGGATGTCGTCTTGGTGGAGGGGGTGGGCGGAGTCATGGTGCCTGTTTCCGACAAGATGGATGTTCGCGATGTCATCGCGTCGCTCCGTCTACCTGCATTGATCGTTGGACGCGCCGCCTTGGGAGGCGTGAATCATGCCCTCCTCACTGTGGAAGCTCTCAGGCAACGAGCGATCCCGATTATCGCCATTGCGCTCAATCAGGTTGAGGCGCATACGAATACAGATCAAGTTCTCTCGACGGTCGATTTAATCCGAGAACGTAGCGGGGTTCGTGTTTTCCACCCGATTGCCTATGAGGCAAGGGCATGTGAAGATTGGAAGAGCGGAATGATGGCAATGGCGCAGACAGCTACGATTCGTTCATTGGCCGACTGGCTCGTTCAATCTTCTCGATAAAGGCCCGTACGGCCGCAGAAATATCGGGAGCGCTCCAAATAGCAGACATGACCGCGACCCCGTCGGCTCCCGCCTGCATGACGCTCTCCGCATGTTCAAGAGAGATGCCGCCGATAGCAAACATCGGCAGGTCCGTCAGGACACGAACACGGTGTAACCCTTCGACGCCGACGGCCGGTTCATGCTCCGCCTTGGAAGCGGTCGGAAAAATCGGACCGAACCCCACATAATCAGGCTTGTCGGCGGTCGCCAGAGTGACCTGTTCGGCAGTGTGCGTGGACAGGCCGATGAGTTTATGCGGTCCCATGACCGCTCTGGTAAGGGCTACGGGAAGATCGTCCTGTCCGACATGCACGCCATCCGCGTCTACAGCCAGTGCCAGATCGCAACGATCGTTCACGATTAAGATGGCGCCGGCGTCGCTTGCTGCACGCCGTAGTTGCTCGGCCTGACGATAGGCATCTTTTCCGGACGCCGCCTTATCGCGATATTGAAACAGACGAGCGCCCCCGGCGGCCGCTTCTTTCAACGCCTCGACCAGCGAAAGCCGCTGCACCAACCGAGGATCTAAGATGGGATAGAGACCATGAAGCGCCGATCGGGAACCTGCGATGGTCACAACTACCGTGCCGCAGGCCCATGGTTGGCCAGCAGTCGATCGAGAAAGGTCGTCGAGACCCGCCCCTTCATAAATTCCGCATCCGTGAAAATCCGGCGGTGCAGCGGCAGAGTTGTCTTAATCCCTTCGATCACGAACTCGTCCAACGCCCGGCGCATGCGCGCCATCGACTCCTCTCGATCCCGCCCATGCGTGATCAGTTTGGCGATCATCGAATCGTAATGCGGCACGACCATGCTGTTGGACTCCATGACGGAATCGACGCGTACCCCGATCCCGCCCGGCGGACGGTAGCGCGTGATCAATCCGGGACAGGGCGTGAATTTTTCAGGATCTTCGGCATTGATCCGGCATTCAAAGCTGTGACCAGTCAGTTTGATATCCTGCTGGCGAAAGGCGAGCGACAAGCCCGCCGCAATCCGAATTTGTTCTTTGATCAAATCGATGCCCGTGATCATCTCGGTGATAGGATGTTCCACCTGAATTCGGGCATTCACTTCCATAAAATAAAAATGCTGATCCTTGTCGAGGAGAAATTCCACCGTCCCTGCATTGCGGTAGTGCACCGCCTTGATGGCTTCTACGGCGACACGGCCCATTTCCCTGCGTAACTTTTCATCGACTGCAGGCGACGGCGTTTCTTCCACGAGCTTTTGATAGCGCCGCTGGATCGAACAATCTCTTTCGCCCAAGTGCACCGTGCGGCCGCGTTCATCGGCTAAAACCTGTACCTCGATATGGCGAGGCTCGATAAAATATCGCTCGAGATACACCGCCTCGTTTCCAAAGGTCGATTTCGCTTCGCTTTGCGCCGCTTGAAACGCACGCACGAGTTCGTCTTCTTTGTTGACGACCCGCATGCCGCGCCCGCCGCCGCCAGCCGTGGCTTTGATGATGACGGGAAAACCGATTTTGCGCGCGGCCTCCAACGCTTCTGTTTCGCTCCGCAGCTCGCCGGGGCTGCCGGGCAACACAGGAATGTTGCGGCGGATCATGATTTCTCTTGCTCGGGCTTTATCGCCGAGCGCCGCGATATTTTCAGAGGTGGGGCCTATGAAGGTGATGCCGATCGATTCGCAGACCTCGGCAAAGTGCGCATTCTCCGATAAGAATCCATAGCCGGGATGGATGGCTTCCGCCCCCGTCACTTCCGCTGCGCTGAGGACGTTCGGAATGTTGCGATAACTCAGTCCGTCTTCGGCGGGTCCGACACAGACATGCTCGTCGGCCAATTGCACGTGCAGAGAATGCGCGTCAACTTCCGAATGGATGGCAACCGTGGAGATGCCGAGTTCTTTGCAGGCGCGGATAACACGAAGGGCAATTTCTCCGCGATTAGCGATGAGAATTTTCTTGAACACTCCCCTACCCTCGCAAGATGCCAGGAGGATGTTCAAAAAGGTCAGCCAACAAGGCCGCGGGAAGGACAAAACCGAAGGCGTACCGATATTTCACCCTCCCGGCTCCTAGCCGGCCAAGACCGGCTCTTACCCTCAGGTACGTTGAGGATTGTTTCGGGCCGAGAACGAAGCACGGGAAGGGGCGTGTCTCGGCACGCCTGAGGCTGGGCTGCTGTGTTGCTGCCTTTTTCAACATCTCCTCAAGACGTTTGGGATGGGTCGATTAAAAAGAGCGGTTGGCCATATTCCACAGGCTTGGTGCTTTCAGCCAAGATTTTCATCACGCGCCCGTTTACCTCGGATTCGATCTCGTTCATCAGCTTCATCGCCTCGACAATGCACAAGACCTGGCCCTTTTTTACGATATCTCCCTCTTCTACATACGCATCGGCATCGGGAGAAGGGGAGCGATAGAAGGTCCCGACGATCGGCGACGTGATCGTCAACATCCCGGCGCTCTGCTCCGGGGTCGAAGGAGACTGAGGCTGCTCGACTTGCGCCGAAGCGCTTCCAACGACCGACTCGGACTTCGCAACGAGCACGGGAAGCGCCGCCGATTCACGTTTGAGCCGAATGCGGAAGCCTTCCCGTTCGAATTCCAGTTCCGCCAAATTATGTTGTTTAAGAAGATCGATAAAACCTTGGATGGCCTGATTGTGTTCGTCCATCAATCCAGGTTTCTGCGAGGTGTCCTGCGCACGACGAACAGCTGCAGACTCTTCGCTCGCGGAGGGCCGCGGACTGACTGGCCGTGATGGCCGCTTCGGTTTTTTCAACGGACGCGCTCCACATACGCGCGAGTGCGCGTATCGATCTTGATGACTTCGCCGATCTCAAGGTAGAGAGGCACCTTAATGCTGGCCCCGGTCTCGACGATAACCGGACGTGTCCCGCCCGAGGCCGTATCTCCGCGGACCCCCGGCTCCCCGTCCACCACCTTGAGCTCAATGAAAATCGGCAACTCGACGGCCAGTGGTTGATGTTCGTATACCAGAATCTTCGAGACGGTGTTTTCCTTCAGGAGGTCGGCATTCTCTCCCAGCTGTTTCTTCTCGTATGTAAACTGCTCGAAACTTTCGGTATCCATGAACGTATACGTGTCGCCCGACGCGTATAAGAACTGCATATCGCGCTCTTCGAGGTCAGGCTCTTCCAGGCGTTCACCGGAGCGAAACGTGCGATCGAGCACGTTGCCGGTTTTATAACTTTTGAGTTTGGTTCGAACGAAGGCGCCGCCTTTACCCGGTTTCACATGTTGAAATTCGACAATATAAAACGGCTCTCTATCGAGAAGAAGCCGAGACCCGTTACGAAAATCCGCGGTCGAAATCACAAACTATCTCCCTTCTTCATCACCGACATTTACGAGGGCATCTGCGCACGGTTTCTCTTCACATACGCCAGCGCCGCCCGAATCCCAAGCACATAGCCGTCCGGGCCAAAACCGGCTATCTGTCCGATCGCCACGCCGGCAATATACGAGCGGCGCCGGAATGACTCTCGGGCATGGACGTTCGTGAGATGCACTTCAACCGTAGGAATGTCCACGGCGGCGATGGCGTCGCGGATCGCCACGCTGGTATGCGTATACGCGGCAGGATTGATCACGATAGCGTCGATTCGGTCCTTCGCTTCTTGAATCCAGGTCACCAATTCCCCTTCGATATTCGACTGCCTGATCTGAACGCGAATGCCTTCCTGCGCTGCAAAACTCTCGATCGCAGCGTTCACGTCCTTCAACGAAAGCGCGCCGTAGAGTGATCGTTCACGCGTCCCGAGCATGTTGAGATTGGGTCCATGTAGAACAAGAATACTGATCATAGGGGAAATCGCGGGCATGAGCGCTGGACTTTAAAAACGGCGATCATTCTAACAGGGCGCTCCAGGCGGGTCAAACGAAGTCCTAGAAAATTCAAATGCACCATTCATCTTCCCCCCCCGGTTCTATGAATGTTAACAGTGACCATATAGAAAAAGGGTAAGAAACGAAGACGGCGGCAGCCGATTGATTAGATGTGTTCGGGGAGAGACTGTTTGTGGTGACCGTGAAGCAGCTTCACATGATCCAAAATTTTATCGGCTAACTCCCGCTTCGCCATCACCGGGATCGCCGTCGTTCGTCCTTCGCGATCGATGAGGATCGCGGCGGAGGTATCTGAGCCGAAGCCGGACCCGGCTTCCGCAACGTTATTGCCAACGACCAAATCGAGGCCCTTATACTTCAACTTCTGGGCAGCATGTTCGGCGACGGCTTCGGTCTCGGCGGCAAATCCCACGATTGTCTGAGAGGGTGAGCGCTGCTGACTCAAGAGAGTCAGGATATCGTCGGTCGGCTCCAGATCGAGGTGTTGCCAGGCCGTGCCGCCCTTTTTTATTTTCTTAGCCGAGGGCCTTACCACTCGGAAATCCGCCACAGCGGCCGCCATAATGACGACGGTGGACCAGGATAAACGCGACTGCATGGCTTTTGTCATGTCTTCCGCAGTCGAGACATACTGAATCTCAACGCCCGCTGGAATCGAAAGCGCTGTCGGACCCGTAACCAATACAACCTGGGCTCCGCGTTGGCGGGCGGCCTGAGCCAATGCATATCCCATCTTGCCTGACGAGCGATTCGAAATAAATCGAACCGGATCGATCGCCTCTTGCGTTGGTCCTGCCGAAATGAGAATACGCTGGCCGACCAGGTCACGTCGGGGAGCGAGCGCCGCTTCAAGCGCAGCTAGAATAACCTCTTCTTCCGTGAGTCGGCCTTTTCCTACCTTCCCCGAAGCCAGCGGACCATCTTCCGGCTCGAGCACGATGACGCCTCGCCGACGTAACGTCGCTACGTTCGCTTGCACCGCCGGATGATCCCACATCCCTCCATCCATCGCAGGCGCCACGATGAAGGGGCAGGACGCGGTAAGCGCCATCGTGCTAAGTAAATCGTCGGCCAAGCCGGTGGCGTATTTGGCAAGCTGATTGGCGGTGGCAGGCGCAACGACAATGGCTTGCGCTTGCTCAGGCAGGCTCAGGTGGGTCATCTCCTCCCGCGCCGCGAAGGTATTGATTGAAACAGGATTTCTGGACAATACTTCAAAGGTGAGCGGACTGACAAATCGGCTCGCCGCCTCGGTCATCACAACAGAGACGTGAGCGCCCTCCTGGATCAGGCTGCGCAGCAACCCAACCGCCTTATAGGCGGCGATGCTCCCGCTGACACCCAGAACAATTCGTGCACCGAGAAACTTCTGACGGGTCAACCCGGCTACTCCTCCGTGTCCGGTCCGGCCTCTGGGGCAGCGTCCGGCTCGACCTCCGGCATCTTCGGAGAATCATCGACGTATACGCTGAGTTCCTTCTTGATCTCACGGGCATCTTCACCCAACGTCGTCGCGGACGCCGCCACCCGCTCGAACTCGCTCTCGCGCATACGCTTGGCATCTTTCATCGCTTGACGCGCTTCTTTACCGATCAGGTACTCGAGCTTGCCTTGCACCATTTCATCGATCGCCATCGTCGTCTCTTTGGTGAATTTCGTCTGGATCGTGAGCCTCGATCCTTGCATGATCTGTTTCGCACGCTGTGAAGCCGCAATCACCAATCGGTGCCGTGAGTCATAGCGGTCCTTGCTGTTCTCCGGCAAGAGGGCAAGCATATCCATCATTATCGGCTTCTCCTTTTTATTGGGACAGGTCTTCGCCGCTCCGTGAATGGAGCTCCTTATCGCGAAGAAAGTTTTCTTCCAACCATTGTAAATCCAGGCGCTTGGTCCGGATGCGCTCGGCGAGCACAATAGCCTCGAGGCCGGCCAGCGCCTGCGTCATGTCGTCATTTTTGACAATATAATCGTACTCCCGGTAGCTCCACATTTCTTCACGAACTTTTTGGAGACGCCGCTGAATCTCTTCCGCCGAATCGCTCCCGCGCTGTTCGAGCCGCACGCGCAATGCTTCGATCGACGGCGGAAGAATGTAGACGAAGACCGCGTCGTCGAAGCTCTTTCTAATTTGTCTCGCTCCCTGGACATCGATTTCCAACAGCACGTCGATCCCATGGTCCATCATATCGACCATCGCCGTGCGCGGTGTGCCGTAACGATGCCCATAGACCTGCGCCCACTCAACAAATTCGTTCCGTTCCACCAAATCTTGAAAATATCGCTCGTCGACAAAGAAATACTCACGGCCATGCATTTCCCCCGGTCGCGCTAGCCGCGTTGTGTACGAGATAGAATGTTTGAGGCCCGGAACGTGCGACACCAATTGCTTACACAGAGTGGTTTTACCCGCTCCGGATGGGGCTGAGACCACAAATAGCGATCCTCTACGTTCCATAGTTGCGTCGACGGTTATTCGGAAGCCGGTGGCGAACGCGTTCAGACCTTGTATTCATGCGCGGGACTCGCATCGGCTCATTCGATATTCTGAACCTGCTCCCGGATCTTTTCCAATTCCCCTTTCAACTTGACGACGTGCGTGGCAATTTCGGCGTCGTTCGCTTTGGATCCGATCGTATTGACCTCCCGTCCGCATTCCTGCAGGAGAAAATCCAGTGTACGGCCGACGGGCTCCTTGCTGGTGAAAGATGTTTCGAATTGGCCGAGATGCGAGCCGAGACGCGTCACTTCCTCGGTAATATCGCATCGCTCCGCATACAGGGCCAACTCCTGCGCAAGCCTCCCTTGATCAAGATCGGCCGAGGCCGCGAGTTTGTCCACGCGCGCTTTTAATCGAGAGAAATACTCCTGAACGACATGGGGGGAACGCTGCTCAATGGCTGCTATCTCTGTCCGAACCGTGTGCACGCGCATGCTCAGATCTTTTGCCAAAACAGCGCCTTCGCGGCGGCGCATCTGATCGAGTGCCGAAAGCGCCTCTTCGACAACTTGTTTGGCCTTCCGAATGAGCGGTTTGTCGTCAACCGGCCGATCGCTGACCGAAATAATGTCTCGATATCCGGTCAACATGGCCACATCGATCGACCCACTCAATCGCAGTTTCTTTTTCAAGTCGCGAAGCAGGCTATGGTACTGCCTTGCCAACGCGTGGTCAAGGCTCAGCTGCTTCCCCGTTTCTTTTCCACCCGACAACGACACGCTCAATTCGATCCGGCCTCTCGCGCAATGCTGTTGAATCGTCCGTTTGAATTCATCTTCAAGCGAGGACATCACTCTGGGCAGGCGGACGACAATCTCACAGAATCGATGATTGACCGATCGCAATTCTGCGGTGACGCTTCCCCCCGGCCACGCCCCTTCGCTTCGGCCATATCCGGTCATGCTGGTCATCATCGTGGTTGCTTACCTTCCCATGGACAGTCGGAATAAATTGAGCATTGCGCGCATTTGGGTTTCTTCGCCACACAGACATATCGACCATGCAACAAGAGCAATTGCGAACCGGAGATCCACCGCTCGATCGGAATGACACGTTGCAGATCCTCCTCAATGACAGCCGGATCGTCACTGTTCGTCAGTCCTAAACGAGCAGACACTCGTTTCACATGCGTGTCGACAACGATTCCGGGTTGACCGAAACAATGGCCTAGTATCACATTGGCCGTTTTTCTTCCGACCCCCGGCAACTGCACCAACTCATCCATCGTCCTGGGAACCTTTCCCCCGAATCGTTCGGTCAATATCCTTCCGGTGGCGATCAGGCTTCGCGCCTTACTTTTATAAAATCCGGTTGGTTTGATCGCGGCTTCCAGTGCGCCGGGATTGGCTTTCGAGAAATCCTCGGGACGCGCATGGGTACGGAACAAGCCGGGTGTCACTTGATTCACGCGCTGATCGGTACACTGCGCCGACAAAATCGTGGCGACTAATAGCTGGAAAGGACTGCGATGATCCAGCTCAACCTTCGCGTCAGGCATGGCCCGCGTGAGCTTCGAGAGTATGCGTGCGACGCGAGGCTTGATGGCGCGAGTGGATAGTACACGGCGGACTTTCACGCATCCTCGCTGCTAGTTCGATCCGGCGGCGTCACGCAATGTTTCAAGAGACTGATCGGCCTGCTTCTCTATACCCTGATCCCCTCGATCCCCGCGCTGGGCAAGAAACCGATCGAGGCGATCAATGAGCGGAGGCAACGTCTCGGAAAGGAGGGCAGAAATGGCGACAGCCTGATAGCGGCGGGCGAGGATGTCGACATCTTTCGGCCCGAGGCGATCGCTTTTATTTAAGACTAGCAATCGTGGAATGTGATGAAGGCCCAGGTCGGAGAGGGTTTTCTCGACCGCATGGATCTGTCCATCGAGATCCCGCGAGCTGGCATCAGCCACATGCAACAGGACATCGGCGTCTTGCAATTCTTCCAAGGTCGTCCGGAACGCGCCGATGAGATCTTTGGGAAGATCACGAATGAACCCCACCGTATCCGTAATGATCACTTCACGATCGTGGGGAAACCGCAACCGGCGGCTCGCAGTATCAAGTGTTTCAAACGGACGATCTTGGGCGGACACATGGCTGTCGGTCAAGGCGTTCAAGAGGGTCGACTTGCCGACGTTCGTATAACCGACGATGGAAATAACAGGCAGCATCCGGCGGAAGCGCTGTGCGCGGCGTTGATCGCGATGGCGGGCGAAGGCGGTCATTTCCCGCTCCAGATGCGTGATACGGTCGCGAACCCTGCGCCGATCGGTTTCCAACTTCGTCTCGCCGGGACCACGCGCGCCGATCCCTCCTCCCAAGCGGGAGAGCATCGAAGTCCTACCCGCGGTCGACAAGCGCGGCAGCAGATATCGCAACTGCGCCAGCTCCACCTGAATCTTCCCTTCACGGCTGTGGGCGCGACGAGCAAATATGTCGAGAATCACTTGCGTGCGATCGACCACCTTCATATCCGTAATCTCGGCAATGGCACGCACTTGAGCCGGCGTCAAATCCTGATCGAAGATCAATAGATCTGCGCCTTGCTGAAGCGCCTTCATGACGGCTTCTTTAAGTTTGCCAATGCCGAGCAGGTACTTCGGATGGATTTCCTTCGGACGCTGCCTGACCGTATCCAGGACCGTCATGCCATCCGACTGCACCAGTTCAAGCAGCTCTTCCACCCGTTCATCTTGAACCATACGTCCCTTCGTGGAAACGCTGACCACGATCGCGCTCGTATGGCCTGCCTTGACTTCGTGACTCGCCGCTTCTCGGGCCAGTTCATCTTCCAGCGCATCGATAAATTGGGCGCAATCCAGTTGAAACGCATGAAACGGAGACGCCGGTAAAACTTCACACAACTGTCCCTTGGCATTGGCGGGGAGGATATGCGCGACATACATGGAGGCGGGAAGCGCATCCGGTCCGATGCCGACGGCCGCAATGAGATCCAATCGCAGTAAGGCCAAGTCGGTAAGATCGTCCTGCGTTAAGGGTTCGTTCAGTAAATGCGTATGGACGAGACGTACACCTCGTAACGAACGGGATCCGACGCGATACTTCCATAGGTCGTTTAAGATCAACTCTCGGCCCGTTCCTACTATGACCTGTTCGATGCCGCCCCGTCGGTTGACTACCAAGCCGATCTGGCAGCGAATTTCAGCCGATAGTTCTGTGCATGTTCGTGCAAGCTCCGGAGTGATCACCTTATCGACGGGCACCCGCCGACGGTAGAGGTGCTCCAGCCGCAACAATTGTCCAGCTTTCAAACCATGAATATTTCCTTGAATGGTAGGAATCTTTATTGCCTCCTGAACGTAACAGAGTCGGTAGACCTTTTTTTTCGCGTCGCACAGATGCCCATAGGAGGACTGATGGTGTCGGAGCTCGGCAGGGTCATCTCCGGATCGGCCTCCAGATCCCATGATGCCCATCGGCCCGCCAAGTAGGACCCGCGCGCAGCGGCCGCAATCATGGCAGCATTGTCGGTACAGAGCGCAGTCCGCGGAATGGCCAGCGCAATTCCCGTCGCCGCAGCACGCTCGGAAAGAAGACTCCGCAAACGAGAATTAGCCGAGACACCTCCGACTACCGCGAGAGCGGCCACTCGATAGCGTGACACAGCCGCGAAGGCCTTTTCTACGAGGACCTCGACAATCGCTTCCTGATAGCCGGCGGCAATATCGGCCAATACCCTCGGACTTCCGGCGCGATCCAGGTCGCGAAGGTAATAGAGCAATGCGGTCTTGATCCCGCTAAAACTAAAATCTAAGTTGCGGTGTTTTAAATAGGGTCGCGGAAAGCGCACGGCGGCAGCATTCCCCGTTTGGGCGAGCCGATCCATCGCGGGACCGCCGGGAAATCCCAATCCCAGCATCTTGGCCCCCTTATCAAACGCCTCGCCGGCCGCATCGTCCAGCGTACGTCCTATCAACTGAAAACCGCCGTCCGTGGTCGTGAGATACAGATGCGTATGTCCACCCGACACAACCAAGATCACACAGGGCATCGGCAGCTTCGAGTTTTCCATCCACGCAGATGCAATATGACCTTCCAAATGATTGACGGCGATCAGCGGAACCCGCCTGGCATAGGCCAACGCCTTTCCCATGTTCACGCCGACCAAGAGGGCCCCGGCGAGGCCCGGCCCGGAAGTGACCGCGACGGCCTGCACATCCGACCATTCGATGTGAGCCTGCGCCATAGACTGAGCGACGACAGACTCGACCGTTTCAATATGACGCCGCGCGGCTAATTCAGGCACGACGCCGCCGTAGCGTTGATGCACATCGTGCTGTGAATAGAGCACGCTTGACAACAGAACGCCGTCAACGCGCATCACAGCGGCGGCCGTTTCGTCACAGGATGTTTCAATAGCTAAAATCGACGGGGCCGGCGAGTGACTGGAAGGGTCAGTAGGCGTTGCGGCGGCCGATGCGATGCCCATGCGTTGAATGATCACGAAGCTATGCAAACCTCTCTAGACAGCACGACCCTCGAGTGAATTCACCCGAGGGTCGTGCAGCCCACCATGTGTGCTCAAAGGAACAGCCTTAGACGCCGGCCAGCGCTTCCGCTTCTATGAAGTTCGGCGCATTGTCCCGCAAGACCACCTTGATTCTCCGAACATCTTTAAACCGGCCACGCAACAATTCTTCGGAGAGCGGATCGCCGATGTTCTTTTGAATGGTCCGGCGCATGGGTCTTGCCCCATACAATGGCTGATACCCTTCTTGAATGAGCCATTGCTTGACGTCGTCGCCCACTTCCAGCTGCACGCCGCGTTCGAGCAGGCGCACATTCAGCTCCTTGATGAGGATATCGGTAATATTGATCAGATGCTGCTTCTCAAGCGGGTGGAAGACCACCACTTCATCGATACGGTTCAAAAATTCCGGACTAAAGGATCGACGCAATTCTCCGAGCACATCGTCCTTGATGCGGCGATCGTGATCGCTCTGCTCTACGCGATGGAAGCCCAGAGACACACCCTTCTGGATCAGCTTGGTACCGAGATTCGACGTCATAATGATCACGGTGTTTTTGAAATCGACTTTGCGACCGAGGCTATCGGTCAGCACCCCGTCATCAAGTACCTGCAGCATGACGTTGAAAATATCGGGATGCGCTTTTTCGATTTCATCGAACAGCACCACAGAGTAGGGCCGCCGGCGAACGCGTTCTGTCAATTGTCCGCCTTCTTCATATCCCACATAGCCGGGAGGAGCGCCGAAGAGACGAGAACTGGTAAACTTCTCCTGATATTCCGACATGTCTATCCGCACAAGGGCGTCTTCGGTGTTGAACAGGAATTCGGCCAGCGCCCGGGCCAGTTCAGTCTTTCCAACCCCGGTCGGACCTAAGAAGATAAAGGAGCCGATGGGCTTCTTGGCATCTTTGATCCCCGCACGTGAACGACGGATCGCACGGCAGACCGCCGAGATGGCTTCTTCCTGACCGACGATCCGTTTATGGAGGAACTCCTCCATATTGAGCAGCTTGTTGGATTCCTCCTCTTCCAATTTGAAGAGAGGAATGCCGGTCATCTTCGAGACGACATAGGCCACATCTTCTTTGCTGATAACGGGCCGATTTTTTTCCTGATTTTTCTTCCACTCTCGTTTGGACTCTTCAAGCAATTTACGGAGCCGTTCTTCTTCCTCTCGGAACTTGACGGCCTCCTCAAAATTCTGGAGGGAAATAGCCACTTCTTTTTCACGAGACACTTTCTTGAGTTCTTGCTCAAGCGCTTTCAATTCCCCGGGCAACGCGTACGTTTGCAATTTCGCCCGGGAACCCGTCTCATCGATGAGGTCGATCGCCTTATCTGGCAAAAACCGGTCGGTGATGTAGCGATCCGAAAGCTTCACGGCCTCCACGACAGCTTCTTCGGTGATTTCCACACCATGATGCTCCTCGTATCGATCGCGCAATCCCTGAATGATGCGAACCGTTTCATCGATGCTGGGAGGCTGGACATAGATGGGTTGGAAGCGTCGCTTCAGCGCGCCATCCTTTTCAATGTGCTTGCGATACTCATCCAATGTGGTGGCGCCGATGCATTGAATCTCGCCGCGAGAGAGCGCTGGTTTCAACATATTTGAGGCGTCGATCGAGCCCTCGGCGGCACCGGCTCCGACTAAGGTATGCAGTTCATCAATGAAGATGATGATATTCCCGGCCTGCGCAATCTCCTTCATCACGACCTTGAGTCGCTCCTCGAACTGACCGCGATATTTCGTGCCGGCGACGAGGGAACCCAGATCCAAGGCAATGACCCGTCGCGAGAGAAGATTGTCCGGCACCTCGGATTGCACGATCCGTTGAGCCAACCCTTCGACGATCGCGGTCTTTCCGACTCCTGATTCTCCGATTAAGACGGGATTATTTTTCGTGCGGCGGCTGAGGATCTGCAGGACTCGTTCGATTTCATCTGCGCGGCCGATCACGGGATCTAACTGGCCCTCCTGCGCCAATTGAGTGAGATCGCGGCCGAACTCATCAAGAGCCGGTGTATTGCTTTTGCGATCGCGTTCACGTGGCGCCGACTTGCGAAGGAACGTGACGGTCAGTTGACGAGCAGTGAGCAGATTAGCACCCAGACTTCGGAGGATTTTTCCCCCGATCCCTTCTTCCTCTCGCAGGAGTCCGAGCAAGAGATGCTCACCGCCAATATGATTGTGTCCAAGTAAGCGGGCTTCTTCTACTCCGTATTCGATCACTTTTTTTACGCGAGGACTGAAGGGAATTTCCCCGAACGTCATTGTGGTGCCGCCGCCGGGAAGATTGCGTTCAATCTCCAATCGGATCTGTTCAGTGGACAGACCCATCTTCTTGATGATCATGAGAGCGATCCCGTCGGTTTCACGGAGAATGGCCAACACCAAGTGTTCCGTGCCCAGATAGTCGTTCTGGTGGCGCTCAGCTTCTTCCCTGGCTAGGATGATGATCTTGCGACCCTTATCCGTGAATCGTTCGAACATCCTACCTCCTGTGTATGGCGGTGAGTCGAAAAACGCAGGCAAACTACCGAAAATGCTGCTGTAATTCTATCGACCGAACACTGTCATGTCAAGACCTCGATCGATGGATAAAGGTGTGTTCAGCGCAGCACGGCGTATTCGTTGACACAGTTTTCGTGCACCGATACAATCGCCCTTCCCTCAGCAATCCCCTCATTGCGAGACGGGCCCATGAATCATATCGGTATTCTGACCAAACCCAAATTCCCAGACGTCAAACCGGTCTTAAAGGATCTGGTCTCCTGGTTGCGAGAACAGCGTAAAGAGGTCGTGCTCGACAGCAAAACCGCGGCGCTGATCGGTGAATCGGGCACGTATCAAAAGCCGCAGATGGCAGCATTGGCCGATATGCTCGTCGTGTTGGGTGGAGACGGCACGATGCTCAATGCGGCGCGCCTCGTCGAAGAGCGAGGGATTCCCATCCTCGGCGTCAACATGGGAGGCCTTGGGTTCCTCACTGAGGTCAGTGTCGATCAACTCTATCCCACATTACTCAAGGTCTTCGCCGGTGAGTACCATCTTGAAGAACGACTCATGCTGAGGGCACGTATCGATCGTCATGGGGAACACGTCGCGCAGGCGACGGTGCTCAATGATGTGGTCATCAGCAAGGGAACGTTGGCGCGGATGATCGAGATTCAGATTTCGATCGAGGGACAATTCGTGACGCGCTTGCGGGGCGATGGCCTGATTATCTCCACACCGACCGGCTCGACGGCATATTCGCTTTCCGCAGGCGGACCGATCATCAGCCCGTCGGTTCACGCGTTGATCCTTACGCCGATCTGCCCTCATACCCTGACACATCGCCCGCTCGTGATCCCAAGCAATGTCGAGTTGGAGGTCGTGTTGACAGGAAAAGACGAGGGGGCGATGACGACTTTTGATGGGCAGGTCGGCGTGGCCATGGTACAAGGCGACTCCGTCTCTATGAACACCTCTGACCATCGGACGAAGCTCATCCGTTTTCCGGATCACACCTACTATGATGTTTTGAGAAGAAAGTTAAAGTGGGGGGACGGGTAACGCCCGCGAGGATGTTTAGGTTTTCTGAAGAGTATGTTGCAGCATATCTTGATTCGTGGCGAACTTAAACTCGCCGATTGAACCCTGTGTCGCGGTGCATGCTTTTTCCGCCAGTTCCAGGGAACGCAAGCCTTCTACTCCAACCGTTTGAACATGCCGTTCCTTTAAGAGATCCCGAAGTCGGCGTAAGACTCCCTCCACTGCTCCCCGTTCTGCCGAAGCTCGAGTGTCGAGATACCGCGTCACCACTTCCGCACACCATTCGCCATCGCGTTTGGCGATCCCCACCAAGCCCTCGCTGGCCTTGCGCGCCCATCCGGTGAGAAAAATACCTTCGATAACTTTACCGGAGGCTTCATCGAAGGTTTGAAACAAGGCATCGTCCGGGTCATTACCGGATGAGGAGGGATTGGTGACGAATATGCCGTTCTTATACGGAAGACCCAGCGTGTCATCGACACGGTCTCCGACCGCAAAAACCACGCTGTCGCATGGGAATTCATAGTACTGTTTGAGTCCGACGGCAGCGGTGTCTTGTCCTTTCGGCTCGAGCTTCGTCTCCTCGACCTCCAGAGCCCGAACGCGATTGTGCGCATCGGTCAGAACACGGCGGGGTGAAGCCAGAAACCGGAACCCCATCTTCGTTGAGCTTCCCGTTGCTTCACACTTCGTAAAATCCTCGGTCATCTCTTTGAGAATTTTGTCGGCGTCTTGCCCAACAGCTTCTAATCGAGGGCGGATGCGAGCACATTCCTCGCGTAACGCCTCTTGATCAATGTTGTGGCAGACCGCACGAATTTCTTTGGGGTTGTACTTTCGTTCCAGTGGACCTCGGCGAGCAATCGCCGTGACCCTCTCCACCTGTTTATAACGCGTCAACCAGTGCGCAATGTCTACCATCACATCGCCGACGCCGATGACGGCAACATGCTTGCCCATCTCAAAAGGACGGTCCCCGAAACTGGGCAATCGATTGAAGTGGTAGACAACATCTTTGGCGTGATAGACGCCCATCGCAGAATCACCCTCGACCCCGATAGTTTTCGTACCCTGCGCACCGGTGGCAAAAATCACGGCGCTCGCGCCCAGGGCACGGAGGTCTTCTACGCTCAGCGCCTTTGACTGCCCGACCGTCACATTGCCGAAGTAGTGAACATTCGGACGCTCTACGATTTCCCAATACTGCTTGCGCAATCCGCCGCGCAGTTTTAACTTGCTGGGAAAAATCCCGTATTCGGCCAGACCCCCGAATTTAATATCGCGATTTAAAATGACGACTTCATGCCCGGCTTTCGACATGATGTTCGCTACGGACATCCCGGCTGGTCCGGCCCCAACCACAATTACCAAATGCGAGCCCTGTCGTGACATTCCTTCACCCATTGCAAACCCCATCGATCAATGCCCGTGACTCTGCAACAACGCAATAATTTTGCGAAGCTAGCATAGGCGCGTTTCGATTGTCAAAATGAAGCTGAGCTTAAAAATTCGTATTCAACAATGAGATGACCGATCAAGTAAGATCAATGGAAACGTCATCCACCTGCGGAACCGGGAGGGCCTCCTGGCTCAGTCATCCGCCACGGGTCCAGAAGGGCCGCGAGACGATCTTCCGGCAGAATGTTTTGGCTACGCGCCACCTCGCGCACGGACTTGCCGCTCCGATAGGCTTCTTTCGCGATCTTCGCCGCCGCGTCATAGCCGATTTCCGGAGCCAATCCAGTGCACATGGCAAGACTTTCTTCGATGAAATCGCGACACCGTTCCTCATCGGCCTTCACACCCTCAATACAACGGGCTGCAAAGTTGCTGGATGCGTTGGCCAAGAGTTCAATCGATTGGAGCAGATTGTACGCCATCACCGGAAGCATCACGAGCAATTCAAAATTACCGGCTTGGCCGCCGAGCGTAATCGTCGTATCGTTTCCAATCACCTGCGCCGCCACCATCGTCACGGACTCGGCAATCACCGGATTCACCTTTCCCGGCATGATCGACGAGCCAGGCTGTGTTTCAGGGAGTAGGATCTCTCCCAATCCGCACCGGGGTCCCGATCCCAGCCATCGCACGTCATTGGCAATTTTCATCAAGCTCACGGCGATTGTGCGTAAGGCCCCGCTGGCTTCGACGAGTGAATCCTGTGTCGACTGTGCCTCGAAATGATTTTTGGCCTCCACAAATTGACATCCGATTTCTTGAGACACCAGCGCGAGTACGCGTTGTGCGAATTCCGGATGCGCATTGAGTCCCGTGCCGACTGCCGTCCCGCCAAGCGCGACTTCTCGTAGGACACGTTGCGCATGTCGGGCGCGATCCAAGCCCAGTTCGATTTGGCGGGCATAGCCGCTGAACTCCTGGCCCAATCGAATGGGAGTGGCATCCTGAAGATGCGTTCGGCCAATTTTTACGATGGCGTCGAATTCTCTCGCCTTGCTATCGAGCGCTTGTTGCAGACGGGTGAGAGCAGGAATGAGGTGACGTTCGATCGCGTCGCCGGCGGCAATATGGATCGCCGTGGGAATGACATCATTGCTCGACTGCCCGAGATTCACGTGGTCGTTGGGGTGCACGACCTTGCTGCCTCTAGCCCCGCCCAACAATTCAGCGGCCCTGTTGGCAATCACCTCGTTGGCATTCATATTCGTCGACGTCCCGGAGCCGGTCTGAAAAATATCGACCGGAAACTGCTCGTCCCAACGTCCATCAATGACCTCTCGACTGGATGCGAGAATGGCGTCGGCGATTTTCTTATCCAATAAATTCAGCGAGACATTTACGGTTGCAGCCGCCCACTTGATCAGCCCCATCGCCCGAATAAAGACACGTGGAAACCGCAGATCGCTGATGGGAAAATTCTCAACCGCCCGAGCCGTCTGCACACCATAATAAGCGGCAGCCGGGACCGCGAGTTCGCCCATCGTATCCCGTTCCATCCGGGTCGCGCCCGAGACGCTTGGTGATGTTCTTTGCGAACCGGCTTCCGTCATGGTCTGATCCGACTTTGCATTCATGATACGAACTCCACTTCGAAGGTGAGCGGCGCAATGGAGGGCTCATCTTAATTGATCCGTGTGGGCACGTACAAGCCTCAGGGTGCCCGTGATCGATGCCATTGATAGTGGCCGACAGACACCACTTCCCCGGACAAGAATGGACACTAAGAAGTACAGGAGGGTTTAGCGCCGAAGCGGAAGATTAGCGAGCGTCGATCGGTACGTAAGGACGGTTGTGGTCCCCTGAGTAAACCTGCTCCGGTCGATAGAGTTTATTTTCTTTAAGTTGTTCGAACCAATGGGCCAGCCACCCTGCCACGCGCGCCATCGCGAAAATCGGAGTAAAACAATCAAGCTCGACACCCATCTTGTCGTAGATAATCCCAGAGTAAAAATCCACATTCGGATAAATGCGTTTTTCGCCGAATAGATCGGCCGCCACATGCTCGACCTCCATCGCCACATCATAGAGCTGAGAAGAGCCGGTTTCCTTGCACAGCCGCTCGCAGAGCTGTTGGAGCACAGTGGCACGCGGATCTTTGACCTTATACACACGATGACCAAATCCCATGAGCTTTTCCTTCGCGCGGATCTTCTGCTCGACAGAGCTACGGGCACGTGCCGGTGTTCCAATCTCCCGAAGCATCGCGACCACTTCTTCGTTCGCCCCACCATGCAATGGCCCTTTTAACGCCCCTATGGAAGACGCGACGACCGTATACGGATCGGCGAGTGTGGACCCCGTAATGAGGCCGGTGAAGGTCGAGGCGTTCATCGTATGCTCGGCATGGAGAATCAAACAGACGTCTAAGACCTGCACCCACGTGTTGGGCGGCACCTTGTCCGAAAGCATGTAGAGAAAATTCTCACAGAAGTGCAGATCGTCTCGGGGCAGGAGGCACGCATCGCCTTTGCGCAACCGCGCATAGGCCGCAACGATCGTGGGCAGTTTCGCAAGGAGTCGTACCGCCGACCAGTAATTGTTTTCCCCATCCGTGACATTGCGGCCCGGATAAAACATTCCCAGCGCCGCAACGGCCGCCTGAAGGGCGTCCATGGGATGGCCATGCTCGGGCAAACATTGCATGAGATCGACGAGACGATACTTAATGCGCCGGTGCGCCGTCACATCGTCGGTAAACTTCGTCAGCTGTTCCTGAGTGGGCAATTGCCCGAATAACAGTAACCACGACGTTTCCAAAAACGTTGACCGCGCGCAGAGGTCTTCGATCCGAATCCCTCGGTATTCCAAAATGCCCCGTTCCCCATCGACATCGCTGACAGCGGACTTCGCCGCCGGCACTCCTGCCAGTCCAGGCATAAAATCGTGTGCCATTGCCCTGCTCCTGTTCGACTGCTCTGTCTTTCATACATAGTAAAAGTCGAGCACTGAGGAGGTCAAGGAGCCGGCTTGCGAAGAGATTGTAGGCTTGGGCATACTGTGAATAGCTCTGAGAGCAAAGGATCCCATGCTGTCATTTCATCCGCCATGTATCGGAGGGAACGGAATCGCACTCCTCAGGACGCGGCGACCGACCAAAAGAATTTCATCCTGGCCTTATGGCCTCGCTTGGATCGTGCTGACGACTGTTGCGATATCACCGCTTTCCGCACCGGCTCAAGACTCGATCTTCGCGGTCGTCACCGGCATGACCAAAGATAGGCGGCAGGTGACGACACAGGCGTCGATCGGTGGAACGGTGTCCGAAGCCATCCTGATTCCAACCGACGAGGTCATGGACAATCCAATTTGGCGACAATTGGAAATCTGTCATTCGTTAAAAGCGGAAGGCCCGAAGGGAGGCGACGGCTATCGTATCTCGTCCGTTAAAATCTTGGACGCCGGTATGCTGCCGATGGCACTTCAAGGGATCGCAGGAGAGTGCTTGCTGAAAAAGGCCTTAGACTATGCGCCGCTGGTGGATTGAATGCTGTTCCGCCGGTCGGAGGACGCAGAGGGTATTTTTTCGGAACGATTGAGACCAACCGCTATGACTGACACTGTGGACAAGTGGTGGGCTCTTGATCGGCTTGGACTTCTTCCACCGTCAGAGGAAAATGCTGATCGCAGGTGGTGCATTGACGAATTTCAAAGTATGCGATCCCTTTGTCATCAATTTCTGTCGGAAGCAATAACTCGGACGGCTCGAATCCAAGGTTGGCGTTGTCGGAAAATTTGACGACCGCTAACCGCTCGTTGAAAACCTGAAACGTGGCCTCCTGCCCTTTACGCTCGGGAATGTGCCCGAGGACAAATACCGGCTGCCCCTTCCGCTTCGTCCGCAAATGCTTTAATGTCCGCTGCGCGGACGTCGCGCACGCAAACTCACCCGTGGAGCTGGTTCCAGCCGTCAACATGTCGTATCTTTCTCCCACAGCACAGGCACGATGTGGTGTAACACGCGGCGATTTTTTTCGTCAAGCGTCTACGTTTTTCACAAGGAGTTCATCATGGACAAGGTCACCATCTATCACAAGCCGACCTGCACCACCTGCCGGCAAGCCGTGGACATTCTCAAAAACAGCGGTCACTCGTTCGAAGCTATCGATTACTATCACAAGCCGTTTACGAAAACCCAACTGAAGGGCTTACTCAAAAAGGCAGGGTTGAAAGCGCGCGACGTGTTGCGAACCAAGGAAGATAGTTACAAAAGCCTTGGACTTGCGAAGAAGGAGCACAGCGAAGACGCCCTCCTTGCGTTCATGATCGAGCACCCCGACTTGATCCAACGGCCCCTTGTCGAAAAGGGCGATCATGTAATTCTTGCCAGACCTGCCGACACTCTAAAGGATTTTCTCAAGTGACATTCGCTTTTGCTGATGTTTTTGGCGTCAGGTGAAGCGTTCCGGTGCTGGGATCGATTCCGACCTGCAGCTTACCGTCGAGGACTTCGAGTAACGTCTCTCCCGCCAACGTCTTTCGCCATCCCTGCAGAATGGGAAGATCGAGCTTCTCACGCTGATGTTTGGCATCAACCAGCTCTTGAAGATCGGATGCTCCGGCCAGCAGCGAGGGAGCAATCTCCTCTCTGAGCGCGATCGCTTTGAGAACCGCTTGCAGCAAATCGACTTGCCCTGCCGCCTCGGGCTCCGGGCGTTTCGTCTTCGGCGCTTCCGGCCAATCGGACTCGGGCACGGCCAGACCACGCTCGATGACGCGGAGAAGCGCCTCGCCGTTCCGTTCCGCTTCGGACGCATGGAGACCGCGCATACCTTTCAGTGCCGCGATCTTCATCGGCGTATGACGCGCCATCTCCAATAAGACCTCGTCCCGAATCACACGGCCTCGTGGGACATCGCGGCGCTTGGCTTCCTCCTCGCGCCACGCAACCAACTCTCGGAGCACGGCCGCAAAACGAGGTCTGAGATTTTCCCACCCGCGAATCCGCTGATAGCGATGACGCGGCTCCCGCGACCCATCGGTCAGTTTCGATCCTAATCTGACGAATTCTTCTTCCACCCAGTCCATCCGCCCGAGCGCCTTGAGCCGTTCACGAAGATGCGTGTGCACCGCCAGTAAATAATGGACATCGTCCAGGGCATAGGCGAGTTGCTCCTTGGATAAGGGCCGCTGACTCCAATTCGTAAACGTATGGGCCTTGGTCAGCTTGACGCCGACAACGCGTTGAACCAGTTGCGCATAAGCGATCTGCGTGCCGTACCCGACCATGGCGGCCGCGACCTGCGTGTCGAATATCGGCGCGGGCACCTTTCCGGTGTGCGTATAAAACAGCTCCAAGTCCTGCCGCCCGGCGTGCACGACCTTTTCAATGCGTGCATCGGCCAGCAACACGCCGAAGTCATCCAATGACCCGACGGCGGGAAAATCGATCACCGCCGAAAGGGGGCCGGCGGCCACTTGTATCAGTTCGAGCCTCGGCACAAAACTGTCTTCGCCTACAAATTCAGTGTCGAGCGCGATGCGGTCCTGCTCGCTCAGGCGCTGCACGAAATTCTGCAGTGTCCGGCGATCGGTGATGTATGTGAGGGGCGTCGTCACGAAAGATTACTCCGAGGGTGAATAGTTCGCGCCGGGATTGAACGGTGGGTCCGTATTGCTCAAACTCAAATGTTCCTTGAGAAACTGATAGGCTTCGATAATCCGGCGCAATTCCGGTTCCGAGCTGCGATCCCCACGGCGCGCATCGGGATGCAGTTTTTTGGCGCGATTGCGAAAGGCCCGCGTGACAGCGGCTAATGAACTGCCGTTCTCTATACCCAGGGCGGCAAACGCATCGGTGGGATTGTTGATGCCCCCGTGCGCGCCGGCGGCTTCTCCCCATCCGCCGCCCCCAGCGGCTTTAAAAAAATCCGCCATATTGACTCGGCGACGCCGGCGGCGAGGGCGCTGGCGCACCTCACTGTCGAACTCTTCGAATCGATCCTCCATGAACTCAAGGCGTGAGTCGAGACGTTGGCAGCTCGACAGATCGGTGATCACCGCCAACTCCTCCTCGATGAGGCCCAGCGACCGGTCGATTTCATTCAACCCTTCTTCGACGCGAAAATAACTATCCACACGATCTTCCATCATGGAGTCGATCGCCACCTCGAGACAGTCTTCGGTTTTTGCCCGTAGCTCGACGATGCGTTTCCGGATTCCGACTTGAAATTTGGCAAATGTTCGTGCGTTGAACGGCATGGCCGGTTCGATCCATCGAGAAAACGAGGGTCGGAATGATCGGTTTAGTCGGCGCGCATTGTAGCACACACCGCTTGTAACGACAGCAGAGAACCGCGCTCGTTGTTCAGGCAGATTGGCCTGTGATAGACTGCCGCCCGTTTCGCCGGGCCATTTATTTCATTCATTACGTAAGGGAGGCATCATGCGTCATCGGAGCCTATTGTTGTTATGGTTGTGCGCATCCGTCTTGTCAACCATGACCTGTTTTGCCGCCGATCCATCGGGCTACGGCCAGGCCGGCGGTGAATTCGATATTAAAATTCCCCGCGTGCCTTCCGGTGAGTTAGCAACAGCCAAAGCGCTCAAACCACCGTTCGAGGCGACCTCTGAGGTGCTGGCCGACGGGAAGGCGATTTTTCTAGGGCGTGGCACGTGCTTTCAGTGCCATGGGGCCGAAGGCAAGGGCGACGGCGGCGCCGCTAAAGTGCTGCCCATTCAACCAAGAAATTTTACGAACCCGCAATTTAAAAAATACCGCACGCCCGGCGAAATGATGTGGGTGCTTAAAAACGGGAGTTTAGGCCAGTCAGGGCGCGTACCGGGTACGGGCATGCTCCCCATTGTCGGACAATTTTTGAGCGAAGAAGACGGCTGGAAAGTCTTGCTGTATGAGTTGAGCCTGGGAGCCGGTCAGTAAAGCGGCGTGCGAATCGCTTCCATCTAAGATCACATTACAACGTCGACCCGTCCGCCGGTTTCAGAACGCGGCGCGCCACGCCGCTGTCGATGGCCGCTTGCGCGACCGCCTTCGACACGTTCGGCACGACTCGTTTGTCAAACACGCTGGGAATAATATAATCCTCGCTGAGCGTTGCGGCGGGAATGATATCCGCAAGCGCCCGGGCCGCCGCCAATTTCATGGCTTCGTTAATCTCCTTCGCCTGAACGTCGAGGGCGCCTCGAAATAATCCGGGGAAGGCCAAGGCATTGTTGATCTGATTGGGAAGATCCGATCGACCGGTCGCAAAAATTTTGCAATGAGCTAGGGCCAGACTGGGTGAAATTTCCGGATCTGGATTCGCCATGGCAAACACAATGCGATCCGGCGCCATCAGTGCCAAATCGTCGGGTGTCAGCACATTGGCCACGGAGAGGCCGATAAAGACATCGGCCTCCTTCAGCGCATCACGCAACGATCCGATCGGTCGTTCATAATCGATGCACGCCCCTAAATTCTCTCCTGCCGCGCGAAGTCGCTCCGCGTCCCCGGACAACACGATCCCTTGTCGATTACAGCCCAGAATGTGCGACGCGCCGGCCGCCAGCAGAGTTTTATAGCAGGTCAGCCCCGCCGCCCCCAGTCCATTGACGACGATCCGAACATCCTCGATCCGCTTCTTCATGACCTTCAACGCATTCATGACCGCCGCCAATAGGACAACGGCCGTCCCATGCTGATCGTCGTGCATCACCGGAATATCGAGAATATCCTTCAACCGCCGTTCGATCTCGAAACAGCGTGGCGCACTGATATCTTCTAAATTGATCCCTCCAAAACCCGGAGCGATTCCTTGGACCATGCGCACGATATCCTCGGGCTCCTGGCTGTTCAAACAGATCGGCCACGCGTCGATGTCGGCCAGTGCTTTAAACAACATGGCCTTTCCTTCCATGACCGGCAGGGCCGCGTACGGGCCTAAATTACCAAGGCCTAGTACCGCCGATCCGTCGGTCACGATCGCCACGCTGTTGCATTTCGTGGTAAACGCATAGGCCTTTGTCGGATCTTTAGCGATTGCTTGAGAGACCCGTCCGACCCCCGGTGTGTAGACCATGGAAAGGATGTTGCGTGTAGTGATTGGAAGTTTACTTTCTACTCCAATTTTGCCTCGTAAGTGCAGGAGAAAAATGCGATCTGAAACCGAGACCACCTTAAGATCCGCTATGGAATTTAACGCGGAGATGACCCGATCGCCATGACCTTCATCCTGCACATCAAAGGTCACGTCTCGCACGATGATCGTCGGAGTCGCCGTCACGATATCTACCGCGCCGAGATTCGCACCTTCTTCCGCTAACGTCGTCGCGACTCGAGCGAACATGCCGGGGTGATTTGCCAGTTCTAGACGAGCGGTTAACCGATAATTTGAATAGGGTCCGACATCCGCCATTGTGCACCTCACGCGCTTTAATAAAGCCTACCATACCCCGTCGCCTACGGCGGGCGTCATTCCCTGGGAAGGTGCTCTATGGTCCGACCAACGGTGTCGCGCCATAAAGAATTGCTCGTAGAATTGTTGATTGACATCGGAATATATTTTGATTAGGGTAGGCGGCCTGCGGGGAGTTTCTCCCTGCGTCAATCATATTCCTAATGGAGGGAAAGATAGATGAAGCAGCTTATGCTAGCCGCCATGGCCGTGATGTTCCTCGTCGGAGTCAGCACCATTTCCTTCGCCGATGAAAAGAGCACCCCCAAGACCGACACCAAGGGCGATATGAAGGGCGACAAGAAGAAGGACGAGAAAAAGGGCCACTGAGCCCGTGCCTTCAATCCGTCCAGACTATAACCGGCCCGCCTCGCCATGAGTTGCGGGCCGGTTCTTTATTGTAAGGAGACCTCGCGATGAAACAGGCATTGACGTTCGTGTTTTCAGCCATGCTCTTGATCGGCTTCACCACTGTAGCGTTCGCGCAAGAACCCGTACCGGCACCCGCGCCGTCCGCACCGGCTACTCAGGCTGCTCCTCCAGCTTCCTCGGCATCGCCCGACAAGAAGTCCGACAAAAAAGGCCACAGCAAAAAGAAGCAACACAAAAAGAAGAGCGAGCAGAAACCGCAATAACTCCTGTCCGCTTTCGCTTCGGCCCGCGCCTCGCCCATCGAGCCGCGGGCCGATCTGTTCTCAGTCATGAAATGCTTCTTAAAGTCATTTCGCAATTGACCGGTCTTCAAACCCGATGATACGGTGAGGTCATGACGATGCCGCCCGATTCTCACACGTCCCACAAACGCTCCAATCGACTGATCGACGAAACCAGTCCCTATCTCCTCCAGCACGCTCACAATCCCGTCGACTGGTACCCCTGGGGACCGGAGGCGCTTCAGCGATCACGTGATCTGAACAAACCCATTCTCTTGTCAATCGGCTATTCCGCCTGCCATTGGTGCCACGTGATGGAGCGGGAATCCTTCGAAGATGAGCGCATCGCCGCCCAGATGAACGAGCACTTCGTATGTATAAAGGTGGACCGCGAAGAACGCCCGGATCTCGACGAGATCTATATGCAGGCGACCATCACGCTCAATCAGGGACAAGGGGGATGGCCGATGACCGTCTTCTTAACGCCGGAGCAACAACCCATTTTTGCGGGGACCTATTTCCCACCCACCGACCGATGGGGCCGGCCCGGCTTCTCAACCGTACTGGCGAAGGTTGCAGAGCATTGGCGCAATGACTCAAGCGGTCTTCGGCGTCAAGCCGGTGAAATCACGGCGCGACTGCAGAACGACATGCGCGTCGGCGCACCGGTGTCGGTCGGCGACGCGGAGTTCGATGCGGCCGTCACGCAATATGCCGAAGAATTCGATGCGCGCTACGGAGGCTTCGGTCACGCCCCCAAATTTCCGCCGGCCACCGGTCTCTCCTTTCTATTGCGGCGCGCCCATCGAACCGGCGACCCGCAGACGATCAAGATGGTCCGAAAAACGCTCGACGGAATGGCGGCCGGCGGCATATACGACCACGTCGGGGGCGGCTTCGCCCGTTACTCCACCGATGAACGCTGGCTCGTGCCGCATTTCGAGAAGATGCTCTACGACAATGCGCTCCTGGCGCGCACCTATTTGGAAGCCGCACAGGCAACGGACGATCCGCAGTATCGGCGCGTCGCGACTGAGACGTTGGATTATGTGTTGCATGAGATGACGTCGCCGGAGGGCGGATTTTATTCGGCGACCGACGCCGACTCGGAAGGCGTCGAAGGAAAATTCTTCGTCTGGACGCCGGAGGATGTTCGCCGGATTGTTCCGACTGATGAAGATGCGCGTCGCTTCTGCGCGTACTATGACATTACGCCGGGTGGAAATTGGGAGCATACGAGCATCCCGAACACGCCTCATTCGCTGGAAGACGTGGCACGCGACCTAGCTATATCCCCCGAGGACCTTCGAACAACCATCGATCGGGTGAAGCCGCTCGTCTATGCCGCGCGAGCCCAACGCATCCCTCCCGGCCTCGACGACAAGATACTCACCGCCTGGAACGGCATGATGATCAGCGCCATGGCTGAGGGGGCACGCGTACTCGGCGACAGCCGATACCTAGAAGCCGGTGAAGAAGCCGCCGATTTTCTGCTTCGGACGATGGCGCGGCCCGACCATGGACTGTATCGCACGTATCGACTAGGGAAAGCCCATCTCAACGCATGTTTGGACGACTACGCGTGCCTCGCAGAGGGATTGATCGATCTGTACGAAGCGGGAGCCCATGAAGGCTATTTGGATGAGGCCGTGCGGTTGGCTGAGCGGATCGTCGCGGATTTTTCCGATAGGGAGCACGGCGGGTTTTTTACGACGGCGGCAGACCATGAATCGCTCATAGTCCGAAGCCGAGAAGGCCCGGACGGCGCCACGCCCAGCGCCAATGCGGTGGCTGCGATGGTGCTGGCAAGATTGTCTTACCACTATGACCGCGATGACTTTCGTACTGCGGCCACCGATGCCATTCGCGCCTACGGACGGCCAATCGCCCGCTACCCTCGCGCCTTCGCCAAAAGCCTCTCCGTAGCGGATCTGCTGTTAAACGGCCCCATCGAGGTGGCCTTGGTCGGCATGCAAGGCGATCCTCCTTACGAAACTCTGCGCGCGGAAGTCAATCGCCACTATCTCCCAAACCGGATCCTGGCACATTACGATCCGCAAGGCCCCGACCCTCAGCACCCATTGACGAGGGGAAAGACTCTGGTGACTGGACGTCCCGCCTTGTATGTCTGTCGCAACTTTGCATGTCAAACGCCGATCACTGACCCCTCGGTGATCGATGCCGCATTGAAGTCAAACGCTCGAGGCGCCGACACGGCGGCCGCCTCGGCGTCAAAAGCGTTGCAAGGCACACAGACGCTCGGACACGCGACCGCGGGGGGAACCGCCGCATATGCCGTCCGCATGATTGGACGATCCGCCCACGCCAATCTGTCCCCTGGCTATACGACACTTGGAGCGACAGGCTTGACGACGAGTAGACTTGGCTTCGGTGGATATCGCACGGGAACGCAAGAGCCGGAACATCGCGATGCTCTGATGAACGCCATCAGGAGCGGCTGCAATCTCATCGATACATCCACCAATTATATGGATGGGGACAGCGAACGCTTGATCGGCAGCGTCTTGGGAGTGCTCATTCAGAAAGGCGAGATCTCACGCGAAGAGGTGATCATCGTCTCGAAGATCGGCTACGTACAGGGCGACAATCTGAAACGGGCGCAGGCTCGCGAGAAGGCCGGTTCACCCTATCCGGAGATGGTCAAATATGGGGACGGCATCTGGCATTGTCTCCACCCCGACTTTCTCGCCGATCAACTCGCCTTGTCACTCGACCGCTTGGGACTGGAAACCGTCGATGTGCTCCTCCTCCATAATGCGGAATACTTTTTATCCGACGCGCATCATCGAGGACAAGCCGATCTAGCTCCCGTACGTGATGAATTTTATCGCCGCTTGCACGCCGCCTTCACTTATCTAGAAGCTCAGGTAGCGGCAGGCCGAATACGGTACTACGGCGTGTCTTCGAACACATGTACTTCCGACCCGAACGATGCCGAGGCTACTTCGTTAGCTCGGATGCTCGACGCCGCCCGACAAGCCGCCGGCAAAGGGGAACATCATTTTCGCGCGCTTCAACTTCCCATGAATCTCTTTGAATCGGGGGCGGCACTCACCGCCAATACCGGACCGGCAAACGGTGAAACCGTGCTGGACCTCGCGCAACACGAAAACGTGGCCATATTGGTTAATCGGCCATTAAATGCCATGCCCGGCAAGGGAAATGCCATGATTCGTCTGGCGGATCTTCCGATTGAATCGCAAGAGACGGCCTTCGAACCGCAACGTGAGACCATTGCCCGGTTCGAAGAAGAGTATCGGACGACCTTCGTGCCTCATATTCAAAGCTCACCACAAGGGATGCCGGCACAAGATTATTTTAAATGGGCCGATGAGCTAAGTCGCATCCGTCCGCTGATTCAAAATCTCGAACACTGGGAGCAGATCGAATATCAAATGATCGGACCGCATATCAATCAAGTCTTGCGCGCGTTGACGCAACACTTCAGCGGCGATCTCGCCGATCAATGGCAGCAATGGCGCGATCGATACTTGCCAGAACTTTTGCGCCTGTTACGGGAACTGAGGAGAGAAGCGACCGTCAAGAGTCGTGAGAAGACGGCAGCCGTTACCCGGGTGATCGATCCACTGCTACCCGCGTTACATCGATCAGAATCGCTATCGAGAAAAGCCCTCTGGGTACTGACGAGTACGCCAGGAGTCACCTGCGTGTTAAACGGAATGCGGACGCCCGACTACGTGCAGGATTCGTTGGCGGTGTTAGGCTGGCAACCGCTCTCCGATGCACGACCGGTCTATGCAGCTATGAAGACTCTCCAGTTGTGAATCCCTCATTACGAATTCACGCCTGATACAATCATCGTCTAAAATCGTGAACGGTTTAGAAAGTGGGGATCAACGGTCGATCCAGGCCGGGACCCGACAGGGGAAGGACTCCCCTCCCCTGTCGTCACACGGTTATCGCGCGCTGAGTACGGCAGGACTGGTCGAATTAGGTTCCGTCTCCATTGCGCCTGCGCGACGCATCTCCGGAACACTCTTTGTGAGAGGCAAGACGCGTGGGTCGCCGGCAGGCAGGACGCGCAAATATCCCCATTGACCCGACTGAGAATACGGCAGCCGCTGATTGCTCCAGACATAATCGCCTGGGATGAGATACGGCCCACCGGCAGACTTGATGAAGGCATCGAGCGTCTCGGATCCTGCAAACTCCACCACGCTGATGTCGTCGGCCCCCCCCATGAATGGCTCGATTGGCCATTCATGCTTTTCGACTCCGAACATGCCATTCTGCTCGCTGCTCGCGCCAAACACGTGGATGCGCACAGGGTCGCCGGCATGGGCCACAATGAGGGGCGTGACTGGATCTGCCGGTTTATCCGCGGCGCACGGCTGGAACATTTTTCCCAGCGTGCACCCCATTTCCTCCCGGAACTTATACGGTTCGGAGCGGTAGTTCACTCCGGTCAAACCCGCGGCATTTTGCACATAGGGCATGAAACTCGTTCCGATAATGTTGTCCTCATCTTGGAAGTACAGGGCAGCATCGCGATAGTTCACGCGTGTCTCGTAACCGGGAATCGTCCGGTCGACGATCACATCGGCAATCCAACTATTTTTATTGGAGATGTCGGTTCCGGTCTTTGGATCTCGATATGTTGCCCCCTTCGGTCCAATCACAATGGCCCCAAACAATCCGTTACGTGGATTGAGCATGGGATTGCCCCAATCCCACACCAACGAGGCAATCTCGCCGAGAAAAGGATCGGCATAATATGTATACACGCGGCTGTCGCCCGGCGCGATGGTCTGGTCGCCCGGATTCCGGCCGACGTTGGCGCCCAGCGAATCCTTTGGGTCGAACGCCAGGCTGATGGCTGAGAAGGAGGCGCGACTGTTCTTCATTTTGTTCGTCAGCTTGATTTTCAGACAGTCGCCGACGTTCGCGCGCAACGTCAGCGGCATCGGTTGAAGGCCGCTCGCAACTTTCGCGGCGTCTTCCTCCAGTGCGTAGATCTTTGCCTCCGGATTGGCCACTTGAATTTTTCGTTCGAAATCCACCTCCACCGCATCGGGTGCGTTCGGATTGAACTTCATCGACGGAAGATCGATGGCCACCACGTTAAATGATCTCACCGGCGCGTCACTGGGGCATACCGGCAACGGTTTGGGAATCTCGCTCCGACTGGTGTAACCGGCCGGCAGCTTCTGCAGATCGGGCACCTCTTTTTCGTATACGCGAAGGATGCCCCATGCGCCTTCGGCGAAGTGAGAATCGCGTCCGTTAAAGTGAATATAGTCACCCGGCTGCAAGCGTGGCCCGCCCGCCTGCGGCACGACCAGGTCGTATCGCTCGGCGATGCCGACGTGGATCGAATTTTTCCGGTTGGCATCACCGGCGTACCGTTCGGTCAGGAAGGTATGACCCGACAGCGTCCACACAGACGTTTCATTGGCCATCGTTTGAAGTAACCGGAACACAAGCGTATCGCCGACGTACGCGCGTAACATCGGCGTATACGGGTCCCCGTGGACCGCGCTGCTGAAGATCTGCGAATAATCACCATTGTTTTTCAGCCGCGACGCGATCGGTTCCGCCCGAAAGTTCAATCCGCTTCCGGTCGTATGCGTCCCGCCATTGATGAACGACATCGGCGAGGGTGGGATGTTTTCAGGCATTGGAAATGAAATGGTTTTGCCAGCCTCCAGCGCCACCTCAATCGGCTGTCCGGGAGGATTGCCTTCCGTCACGAGGTTCACGGTATGCGGCACGCTGTCATGCACCTGCACCATCAGTTCCCGGAAACTGCCGTTCACGCCATATCCAACCGGCTCGACCGTGCGAATATCGGCAATCGGACCACTGCGAATTTCTTTACCAGTCTTGGCGTCATGATAGGTCGATCCCACCGGCTCGATGAGAATCGTTCCGAATCCGCCGTGGCCCCACGTCACACGACCGAGCGCGTGATCGTGCCAGAAGACCGTGCCGACATCCGCGTCAACCCAGAACCGCTGCCGCACGAACTCAACCGTCACGATATCGCCGGTCGGATGGGCGTTGCGCAAGGGACGATGGAGTTCGATCGTATTGCCTTTGATGCTCTTAATCCTCCCGATCTCATTGCCGCCGACATTATCCGCTCCGATCAAAATCTCAATATTCGGATGGTATTGCGCGGCATTCTTGACGGTGATGGACCGCTCGCCTTTTTTTGCCGCCTTCGTAAAGACGGAATTCAGCGGGAGCGGCAACCCCTTGTTCGCCTTCTTTTGCAGCATGGTGAACGGCCGTACGGACTGCTCATAGGAAAATCCGGTGATCACGCCGTCAGACGACTGATTGTCGAACTGCAGGAAGTGCCAATGGGTGTTGATCTTGGACGAATGGAAGTTCGTCGCGTCGTCATCCTCCCACTCGCTGGTCAACGTCCAATCGATGCAATCATAAATATTGGCCCGGGCTACCAATGGATATTTGCGATCGTTGTTCTTCCGAACTTCGGCTTCTTCTTCGTGTAACACATAGATCAACCCGCCCTTATCCTCGATGGCCGGTTGATCGCCCTGCTTATCCGCCAAGATCATCGGCGTATGGATGAAATGGACATTGTACGACTTGCGCCCGGCATTTTCGGGACACAAACTCCAGCGCCCATTCTCGCCAGGCTTGGCCGGATACGAGCTTTGCCCTCCGTCCTCATCGAGGTGGATGGGCTCAAGCCATGGGGACGGATTATGCGTTCCGGAAAACGGCACGCGTCGTCCAAAATGCGGTTTCAAATGAGGCCACGCAACCTTGCCCGTTTGCGGTTCAAACAGAATGGGGAGTCGTTTGCCGGGAGACGGAGATTGATAGCGCGGGTTGGGCACGGCGCTCTCCGGCTCCGTCATGGCGCGGGTACCGTCCCACGCCCAGTTCAACACGCTGGCATCATAGGAGAGCGTCTGGCCATTCTCGTCATCCTTGTGGCCGGGCTTCCCCTGGGGCGGCAGGAACATCGCCACCCAATCCTTCAGTGTCACCACAGCCGGCATCGCCTTCCAGTCGGTCTTTCCCTTTTCCACGATCGTGAACTGTTTGCCGAACCAGTCGACGGTTTTGCCGACCAGCTTATCCGACGTCACGCCCCCCTTGATCCGCCCCTGTCGATCCGGCAATTCACGCAGGTCCGGCATCGTGTCGGTATGCAGATCCCCCTGTTGCATGACGTTGTACACGCGCCAATACCCCCACATGCCGGCGATATAATGGTGCGCCACGTGACAATGAAAGAGAAAATCACCGGACAATTGCTGGCACAAACCTGATCCGCACTCCGTCTCCAGGTCCATCGTCTCGGACGGACCGATGACCTCGACATCGACGCGATCGGATTTGGCCCGGATGACCGGATACTTCACGGGACCGTTTTTCGCGGCGTGCCACATCGGCATCTGATCCACGGCACGCGGGCTGCGCGGCCAGCGGATAGAGCCGCCATGGGGGTGATGCGAATGGAATACTTCCGAGCCGCCGTGCACCAATCTGAATTTGGCGGGATCGCCTAGATAGCTGCGCGGCACGGTCGTGGCCGGATCGCCGAAGGTATAGGCGCTGTAGGCCATCGATTCGTCCTCGAATCCGAAATATTCGTGCTGCATCTCCATATTATCGACGCCGAAGGGCTCGCTACGGTAATTGAGTGCACGCGCTACCGGTCGGTAGACGTCCGTCAACGGATCGCGCTGCGGGATGAAATCGCCGCGCTTATTGACCGGACGAAACGCTTCATCCCCCACTTCATGATAGAAAATCACGAACTCACGGAAGTCGGGCCCCGAACCGTTTTTAATAATCGCTTGCCAGCCGCTTTTCATCGGAGTGGGCTCGCCGGTTCCGAGCGGATCGAGATATTCCGACCCTTTCGGTTCAACCACGAACGTGCCGAATAGACCCATCACCGTTAATTCCCGGTCGTTGCTGTAGCTATGGAACTGCCGGCTACCTTCCTGCATCGTCGGCGGGATGTACCATTCCAATTCGACGCTCTTTCCTTGGGCCGCGACCGCATCGGAATTCGTCGTGATGGCGGGTTTGCCGGTCGCGCCGATGATCATACTGGAACCGTGAATATGAAGACTGACGTCTTCCCCGCCCTCCAACTTGTTCTGGAGCGCGATCTTGATGCAATCGCCTTGGTTCCCTCGAAGCACGAGTGGTTGGATCCAATTGTTCTGCAGACCGCTGGCGACCGCGCCTGGATCGAAGCCTTCCTTGCCCCGCGCATCTCGGTTACGAGTTTCTTCTTCCCTCACCTTATCGATATTTTCGGTGAGCACATACATATAACCGGGATAAAAGTCGAGCCATCGATTCAGCGTGATCTCGACATTGATCGCCGAGACGTCGTAGCGCCTCACGGGCGTCCTGCCGGACATTGGCCACCCTGCGTCGACACGGGCTCCGCGCCGGTCTGCGACATCAACAGCACATCCTGGCCGCCGGCGCCATATTGGTGCATCATATTCATGTTGTTGAAGTAGCCGCTCGTGCGTTGCACGTCGGCATCCTTCGCCATCTGTTCCATCACCCGCTGATGTTGACGGTCCACCATCGACGTGCGCTCGGCGTGTCCTTCCATCGCATCTTCCACGATGGTTTGGCCCTTGAGCTTTTCCGCCCATTCCGGCGATGGGTGGCTCATTGCATGATTCGCCGTCTCAGGCGGCAAATCAGCGTGGGTGGCAATATTTCCTGTCTCATGCGCTGTTGAGGGGGCCTCGGCATGACCGGCAAAGGGGATGGACACAACGATCCCAAGACACACCGCGACAATCGCAGGCTTCAGTCGGTAGTACTGCATGACTCTGCTCATTTTTTCTCGCCTCCTTCAATAACTTTGAATAACTTTCACAGTAATGGCCATTCTGAAAAACGAAAAAAGGTGGAGGGACCGCTACACGGTTTGAAGGAGGCGGGTCCAATCACATCCTTCTCCCTCCACCAATGATCAACAGTTCATGCGAATTGACATGTTTTCAAAAGAA